>LFIK01000147.1_pt1 | contig 48426 bp, 45 predicted proteins | sample 643401 | NCBI WGS metagenome assembly LFIK01 (sample SAMN03777447, study PRJNA286221) | soda lake metagenome | biome: soda lake; feature: Kulunda steppe; material: water; isolation source: sample T5-Br brine of Lake Tanatar-5 | place: Russia: Kulunda steppe | collected 2010-07
GCGGCGGGGGCGGCGGGGGCGTCCAGCAGTTCGTCGCCGGTGGACAGCACCGCCACGCGCAGCGGGCGGACCACCGCGACCTCGGCCACGCCGAGCGCGGTCAGAAGCGCCAGATCGGGCGGGCGCAGGCGGCGCCCTTGCTCAAGCGCCACCGCGCCCGCCGCCACATCCTCGCCGGCCTTGCGCGTGTTGGCGCCGGGTTTCACCGGCCCGTCGAAGGCCACGCGCGCGCCGTCGGTGGCGCAGTCTTCGTCCAGCACCACGGTGTCGGCGCCCTCGGGCAGGATTGCGCCCGTTAGGATGCGCAGCGCCGCGCCGCGCGGCACCGCACCCGCGAAAGGCTGCCCGGCGGCGGCGCGGCCAGCGACAAGCGGCAGCGTATGGGGGCCGGGACCCGCCAGCGCCGCATGCGCGAGCGCGTAGCCGTCAACGGCGGCGTTGGGCGCGGGCGGGTTCGACCGCCGCGCCACCGCCGCGCATGCCAGCACCCGCCCGCCCGCGGCGCGCACGGCCACGGTTTCGGTGTCGGTGATCGGCACCAGCGCCGCGCGCAGCCGTGCCAGCGCATCGTCCACCGGCACCCAGTCCACGCCCTGCGGCATGGCGAAACAGTCATCGCGCAAGCGCGGGGGAGTCAGGGGTGGCTGCGCCGCCGCGCGCAGCGTGGCCTCGGCGCCGACGCCGAGGATCCAGCCTTCCTCGGCCAGCGGCGCGGCGGGGTCGGCGGCGTCGAACAGCGCACCGATCCCGTCGCCCAGCCGCGCGAACGCCTGCGCCAGCACGCGGACCTGCGCTTCGTCCAGCACCTCATCCGGGCGCTGCGCGCGCGCGACCTCGGCGCGCAGGAGCGACGGGTAGACCTCGGCCAGCACCACGGGGGCGTCGCGCGCGTCCTCCAGCGGCCAGACGGCGGCGCCCCCCGCCGCGCGCAGCCGCCACAGCACCGGCAGCCCGGTCAGCACCTGGCTGCCCACCGACCCCGCGCCGCCGAGCTTCCAGACCGACTGCGCGCCGGGTGCGCGGGCGTCGGTGGCGCGCGTCTGCGCCATACCGTGCCCGTGCCGCGCGCTGCCCTTGAGCGGCAGGTCCGGCAGATCGAGCGCGGCGGGGCGGAACCAGAACGGCCCCAGACCGGGAAGCGCGCGGTTCATGTCAGCCGCCAGCGCGAAGCGGGTGTTGCGGTTCTGGGCGTCGTCCTCCAGCCGCGCGGCGAGCCAGTCCCACACCGCCAGCGCCTCGGCCCGGCCGGTCAGCGCGCGGGCGAAGCCGGCGGGGTAGCCAAAGGCGAAATCGGCGCCGATCAGCAGCCGCGCGCCGTCGGCGCGGGCGTCAGCGATGAGCGCGGAGAGCCGCGCTTCGGCCGCGCGGCGCGTGGGCGGGTTTTCGGTGGTCACCTCGTCGCCCGAGGCCACGGCGATCCAGATCGAGTCCTTCCCCCGGCGCGGGGTCTGCGCCGCCGACCAGTCCACGACCACGATGCGGTCGAACCTCATAGCCCGACCTCGGCCAGGATGAAGCCCGCGATGGCGTCGGTGTCGTCCAGTGCGAAGACCGGCACCGCCAGCCCCCCCAGCGCGGTGTCCGAGGCGACGGCGCGGATCGATGCATCGCTGCGCGCCAGCAGCGGGCGGGTGCTGGCGGCGCGGTGGCATTCGATCTTGGGGTGCGGCGCGCGCTTGTAGCCTTCGATCAGCACCAGATCGACGGGCGAGAGCCGGGCGAGCAGCTCCTCCAGCCCCGGTTCCGCGGCCTCGCGCAGCTCGGCCATCAGCGCCCAGCGGCGGGGCGAGGCGAGCAGAACCTCCTGCGCGCCGGCGGCGCGGTGGCGGTGGCTGTCGGTGCCGGGGTGGTCGATGTCGGTGTCGTGGTGGGCGTGCTTGACCGTGGAGACGCGCAGCCCGCGCGCGGTGATCGCCGCCACCAGCCGTTCGGTAAGCGTGGTCTTGCCGGTGTCCTTCCAGCCGGTGATGCCGTAGCGCCTCATGCCGCGCCTGCGAGCGTGCGGGCGCGGGCCAGATCGTCGGGGGTGTTGATGTTGAAGAACGGGTCGCGGTCCGTGGTGGCGAATTCCGCCGTGCCGGCGCCGTGACGGTCGGTCCAGGCGACGACCTTGCGCAACCCGCCTGTGAGCGCGGCGCGCAGATCCTCGCGCAGCGCCACTGGCCACAGCCCGAAGGTCGGATGCCGCCACAGCGTGCCCTCCGCGTCCCGGCTGGCGGCGAGGGCGAGGCCCGACGGCCCCGCCGCCGCGCGCAGCCCCGCCACCAGATCGGCGGGCGGAAACGGCGTGTCGGCGGCGGCGCTGACCACCGCGCGCGCGCCCCGCGCCGCTGCCCAGTCGAGCCCCGCAAGCACCCCCGCCAGCGGCCCCGGCCAGTCGGGCAGGCTGTCGGCGAGCACCGGCAAGCCGAACCCCGCGAAGCGCGCCGGGTCGCCATTGGCGTTCAGCGCAAGCGCGCCCACCTGCGGGGCCAGCCGGTCGATCACATGCGCCAGCACCGGGCGCCCCGAGAGGTCAAGCAGCCCCTTGTCGCCGCCGCCCATCCGCGTGGCCCGCCCGCCGGCCAGGATCACGCCCACCACCTCGCCCGCCGTGTCAGTCATCGGCGGCGGCCTTGCGGCGGTGGCGGCGGTCCTCGGGCGCCACTGCGGCGGGGTCGGCATCGCGGATCAGGCGCTCCTCGCCCGACAGGCACACGAAGCGCTGCCCGCGCATCCGCCCGATCAGCGTCAGCCCCACCTGCCGCGCGATCTCGACCCCCCAGGCGGTAAAGCCCGACCGCGAGGCCAGCACCGGGATGCCCATCTGCGCGGTCTTGATCACCATCTCCGAAGTCAGTCGCCCGGTGGTATAGAGGATCTTGTCGGCCCCCGGCTCGCCGTGGTGGAACATCCAGCCCGCGACCTTGTCCACCGCGTTGTGGCGGCCGACATCCTCCATATACACCAGCACGCGGTCGGTGCGGCACAGCACCGTGCCGTGGATCGCCCCCGCCGCCAGATAAAGCGACGGCATGGTGTTGATCGCCCGTGCCAGCGCGTAGAGCCAGCTTGTGCGCACCGGCGCGTCGGGCAGGCGCAGACCGTCCAGCCCCTCCATCATGTCGCCGAACACGGTGCCCACCGCGCAGCCCGAGGTGCGGGTCTTCTTCTGCAACTTCTGCTCATACCCCGTGACGCGCGCGGTGCGCACGACGACGACCTCCAGATCGTCGTCATGCTCGATCGCGGTCACGTGGTCGTCGGCCAGCAGCATGCCCTGATTGCGCAGGAACCCCAGCGCCAGCAGTTCGGGGTGGTCGCCGATGGTCATGGCGGTGACGATCTCCTGCGCGTTCAGGAAGATCGTCAGCGGGCGTTCCTCGACCACCGCCAGATCGACCGCTGCGCCGGTGTGGTCGATGCCCTGCACCCGGCGCGTGAGGCGCGGGTCGGACGGATCGGGCAGGAGGGGGGCGGTCATGCGGAACCTGTCTTTCGCTCCCGCCATCATGTATCCAGACCGAGGTGACAGGCAAGGGGCGCCGGATATGCTGGGCTATGTGCTGATCGACCGTCGCGCCGCGCTGGATGCGTTGCTGGCCGACGTGGCCGCGGTGCTGGAGGACGAGGGGCTGCGGCTGGCGGGCGCGGTGCAGGAGAACCCCGCCGCCCCCGAGCCCGGGGCGCGCTGCGACATGTATCTGCGCGTGCTGGGCGCGGGCACGCGGGTCTGCATCAGCCAGAGGCTGGGCGCCGGGGCGCGCGGCTGCCGGCTGGACCCGCAGGGGCTGGCGACCGCCGCCGGACTGGTCGAGGCTGCGCTTGCCGACGCGCCCGCGCTGGTGATCGTCAACAAGTTCGGCGCCACCGAAGCCGCGGGGCGCGGCTTCCGCCCCGCCATCGCGCAGGCGGTCAGCCTGGGCATCCCGGTGCTCACCGGGCTGACCGAGGCCGCGCGACCGGCCTTCGCGCAGTTCGCCGAGGGCCTCGCCACACCCGTGGCGCCCGAGCGCGCGGCGATCCTGCACTGGTGCCGGACCGCCGCCGCCGGATAGGCCCGCCCCGTCACTCGGCCGGCAGGGCCGATGCGTCGTGGCTCAGCGGGGCCGACAGATGCGGCAGCATCTCCTTGGGGCAGACCTGCACGAAATTGGCCTTTTCCACATCCCAGCGGCGCAGGATCTCGGCGGCCTGCACGCTTTCGGTCTCGGCCGCGTGGCGTTCGATCAGGCCCTTGAGCTGCGCCTCCCAGTGATCGACCGTCACCGGGCAGGTGACCAGCGTTTCCATGTTCATCAGGTCGGCCGCCGCGCCTTCGGGGTCGTAGAGATAGGCCATGCCCCCGGTCATCCCGGCGCCGAAATTCGCGCCGATGGTGCCAAGGATCACCGCCACCCCGCCGGTCATGTATTCGCAGCCGTTCGACCCGCAGCCCTCGATCACCACATGCGCGCCGGAATTGCGGACCGCGAAGCGCTCGCCCGCGCGGCCGGCGGCGAACAGGTAGCCCGCGGTCGCGCCATAGAGCACGGTGTTGCCGATGATCGTGTTGTCGCGCGCCACCAGCGGCGAGGACATGCGCGGGCGCACCACCACGACCCCGCCCGACAGCCCCTTGCCGACATAGTCGTTGGCGTCGCCGAACACCTCGAGCTTGATGCCGGGGGCCAGGAACGCGCCCAGCGACTGCCCGGCGCTGCCGGCAAGCTTGACCGTCAGGTGATCGGGCTGCAGCGAATTGCGCATGCCGAAGCGCTTGACCAGATGGCTGGACGCGCGCGTGCCGATGGTGCGGTCGGTGTTGCGCACCGCGTAGCTGAGCTGCATCTTCTCGCCGTCCTCGAAGAAGCGCGCGGCATCGCGGATGATCTGCGCGTCCAGCGTGTCGGGCACGGCGTTGCGCGGCTTGTCGCGGTCGTAGCGGATCTTGTCGGCGCCATCGACGGTGATCAGCAGCGGGTTCAGGTCCAGATCGTCCAGATGCGCCGACCCGCGGCTGACCTGCGTCAGCAGGTCGGCGCGTCCGATCACCTCGTCAAGCGAGCGCGCGCCGATCTCGGCCAGGATCTCGCGGACCTCCTGCGCGTAGAAGGTGATCAGGTTGACCACCTTGTCGGCGGTGCCGGTGAACTTGGCGCGCAGCTCGTCCTTCTGGGTGCACACGCCCACCGGGCAGGTGTTGGACTGGCACTGCCGCACCATGATGCACCCCATCGAGATCAGCGCCGCGGTGCCGATGCCGTATTCCTCGGCGCCCAGCATCGCGGCCATGACGATGTCGCGCCCGGTGCGCAGTCCGCCATCGGTGCGCAGCGTCACGCGCTCGCGCAGCTTGTTCATCGCAAGCACCTGATGGGCCTCCGACAGCCCCATCTCCCACGGCAGGCCGGCATACTTGATGCTGGTCGCCGGGCTGGCCCCGGTGCCGCCATTGTGCCCCGAGATCAGGATCACGTCGGCCTTGGCCTTGGCCACGCCGGCGGCGATGGTGCCGACGCCCGACTGCGCCACCAGCTTCACGGTGACCTTGGCGCGTGGGTTGATCTGCTTGAGGTCATAGATCAGCTGCGCCAGATCCTCGATCGAGTAGATGTCATGATGCGGCGGCGGCGAGATCAGCGTCACCCCCGGCGTCGAATGCCGCAGCCGCGCGATCAGCTTGGTGACCTTCATCCCCGGCAACTGGCCACCCTCGCCGGGCTTGGCGCCCTGGGCGACCTTGATTTCCAGCTCCTCGCAGGCGTTCAGGTATTCCGCCGTCACGCCGAACCGCCCCGAGGCGACCTGCTTGATCTTCGCCGACGGGTTGTCGCCATTGGGTTCGGGGTGGAAATGCGCGGGGTCCTCGCCGCCCTCGCCGGAATCGGACTTGGCGCCGATGCGGTTCATCGCCACGTTCAGCGTCTTGTGCGCCTCGGGCGACAGCGCGCCGAGGCTCATGCCGGGTGTGACGAAGCGCTTGCGGATGGCGGTGATCGATTCGACCTCCTCGATCGGGATCGACCGGCCCAGCGGCTTGATGTCCAGCAGATCGCGCAGATGGATCGGCGCGCTGCCGCGCATCGCCTCGCTGTATTGCTTCCACATGGCATAGGACGCCTGGTTGCAGGCCTGCTGCATCATGTGCATCGTGCGCGCTTCCCAGGCGTGCTTCTCGCCGGTGCGCCGGGCCTTGTAGAAGCCGCCGATGGGCAGGATGTTGTCGCCGCCGCGCCAGCCCTTGGCGTGCACCTCCTCGACCTTGCGCTGCAGCCCGTGCAGCCCGATCCCCGAGATGCGCGAGGGCATGCCGGGGAAATACTCGGCCACCATCGCGCGGCTGAGGCCCACGGCCTCGAAGTTCAGCCCGCCGCGATAGCTGGAGATCACCGAGATCCCCATCTTCGACATGATCTTCAACAGCCCCTGATCGATGGCCGCGCGGTAGCGGTTCATCGCGTCCAGCAGCGTGCCCTCGATCAGCCCCCGGTCGATCCGGTCGGCGATGGTTTCCTGCGCCAGATAGGGGTTCACCGTGGTCGCGCCGCAGCCGATCAGCACCGCGAAGTAATGCGGGTCGATGCACTCGGCCGCGCGCACGTTGAGCGAGCAGAAGGTCCGCAGCCCCTTGGCGGTCAGCCAGCTGTGCACCGCGCTGGTGGCCAGGATCATCGGCATCGGCACGCGGTCGGGGTTCTGGTGTTCGTCGGTCAGCACCAGATGCCCCGCGCCCGAGCGCACGGCGTCTTCGGCCTCGGCGCGGATGCGTTCGAGCGCGGTGCGCAGCGCGTCCTCGCCCGCGTCGACCGGGAAGGTGCAATCGATGCCGACCACGCGCGCACCCAGTTCGGAGGTCATCACCTCGAACGCGCCATTGGCCACGAACGGGCTGTCGAGCACGACGATCTCGGTCTGGTGGCTCGCTTCGTCGAGCACGTTCTTGAGGTTGCCGAACCGGGTCTTGAGGCTCATCACCCGGAACTCGCGCAGGCTGTCGATGGCCGGGTTGGTGACCTGGCTGAAGTTCTGGCGGAAGTAGTGCGACAGCGGCCGATACATCTGGCTCAGCACCGCCGCGGGGGTGTCGTCGCCCATGCTGGCGACGGTTTCCTTGCCGTCCTCGGCCATGGGGGCGAGGATCTGCTCGATCTCCTCCATGGTGTAGCCCGCCGCGACCTGCCGGCGGCGCAGTTCGGCGGCATCAAGCTTGCGGACCTCGCGCATATCGGCGAGCGTGTCGTTCAGGTCGGCCACCTTTTCCACCCACTCGCCGAAGGGCTGCGCGGCGGCGAGGCGGTCCTTGATTTCGGTGTCGTGGTAGAGCGTGCCCTCGGCCATGTCGACGGCGATCATCTGACCCGGCCCCAGCGCGCCCTTCTCGCGCACGGCGAGTTCATCGACCGGAACCATCCCGGCTTCGGACCCGGCGATCAGCACGCCGTCGCCGGTGACCACGTAGCGCATCGGGCGCAGGCCATTGCGGTCGAGCCCCGCGCAGACCCAGCGGCCGTCGGTCATCGCCAGCGCGGCGGGGCCGTCCCACGGCTCCATCACCGCGTTGCAGTAGTTGTACATGTCGCGCCAGGCCTGCGGCATCTCGATCGACTGCTTGGACCAGGCCTCGGGGACCAGCATGGTCTTGGCCATGGGCGCCGAACGCCCGGCGCGGACCAGCACCTCGAACACCGAATCGAGCGCGGCCGAATCCGACGCTCCCGACGCCACGATCGGCTTGATGTCCTCGGCCATGTCGCCGAACGCGCCCGAGGCCATGCGGATCTCGTGGCTTTTCAGCCAGTTGAGGTTGCCCTTGAGCGTGTTGATTTCGCCGTTATGCGCCAGCATCCGGAACGGCTGCGCCAGCCACCACTGCGGAAAGGTGTTGGTGCTGTAGCGCTGGTGGTAGATCGCGAAGGCGGATTCGAAGCGGTCATCCTTGAGGTCGGGGTAGAACTCGGCCACCTGCTCGGCCAGCATCATGCCCTTGTAGATGATCGACCGGCACGACAGCGAGGCCAGATACAGATCCGGGATCTGCGCGGCGGCGGCGGCCTTCTCGATCCGGCGGCGGATGACGTAAAGCTCGCGCTCGAAGGTCTCCTCGTCGGTGCCCTTGACGTTGCGGATCAGGATCTGCTCGATCTCGGGGCGGGTCGCGTTGGCCTTCTCGCCCAGCACCGAGGTGTCCACCGGCACGTGCCGCCAGCCATAGATGCCGTAGCCCATCCGCAGCACTTCGGTTTCCACGATCGTGCGGCAGCGTTCCTGCGCGTTGAAATCGGTGCGCGGCAGGAACACCTGTCCCACGGCGATGGGCTGCGCGGGGTCGGGTTCATGCCCGGTGCGGCGGATCTGGTCATGAAAGAACGGCACCGGGATCTGCACATGGATGCCCGCGCCGTCGCCGGTCTTGCCGTCGGCATCCACCGCGCCGCGGTGCCACACCGCCTTGAGCGCGTCGATCCCGTTGACCACCACCTGCCGCGAGGGCTTGCCGTCGATGGCGACCACCAGTCCCACCCCGCACGAGGAGTGCTCGTCCTCGGGGCGGTAAAGCCCGGTTTCGGCGACCTTCGCACGGTGCGCGGCTTCGGTGACGGCCCAGCTGGGGGACAGATCCTTCATGGCGGGTCCTTTCGGGATGGGGCACGGCGGCAGGGCCGCGCCTGTCATCAGGAGGGTTCGGCAAGCAAGCAGGGGGCGGGTTATTCCGCCGCCACCTGCGCGGGCTGGTTCAGATAGGCGAGCATCGCCTCGGCGGCCTCGCGCCCGTCGCGGATCGCCCAGACCACCAGCGAGGCGCCGCGCACGATGTCGCCCACCGCCCAGACGCCGGGCAGGTCGGTTTCATGCGTGTTGAAGCGCGCCTTGATGGTGCCCCAGCGGGTGACGGCGAGCTCCGGCACGCCCCACAGCGTGGGAAGGTCCTCGGGCTCGAAGCCCAGCGCCATGATCACCATGTCGGCGTCTTCGGTGTAATCCGCGCCCTCGATCACCTCGGGCGAGCGGCGGCCGGTGGCGTCGGGCGCGCCCAGGCGCATCTTCTGCACGATCACGCCGCCGACCGCCCCGTCATCGCCGGTCACGAAGCCGCGCGGGGCGGTCTGCCAGACGAATTCGACGCCCTCTTCCTCGGCGTTGGCGACCTCGCGCTGGCTGCCGGGCATGTTGGTGCGGTCGCGGCGATACAGGCACTTGACCGAGACCGCGCCCTGCCGCACCGCGGTGCGCACGCAGTCCATCGCGGTGTCGCCGCCGCCGATCACCACGACGCGGCGGCCCTTGGCGTTCAATTCGCCCGAGTCGAATTCGGGGACATCGTCGCCGAAGCTCTTGCGGTTGGACGCGGTCAGGAAATCGATGGCGCGCACGACGCCGGGCGCGGTCACGTTGGGGGCTTCCAGCGCGCGGGACTTGTAGACGCCGGTGGCGATCAGCACCGCGTCATGCTTGCCGCGGATCGCGTCGAAACTGATGTCCTCGCCCACGTTGCAGTTGAGCACGAACTCCACGCCGCCCGCCTCCAGTTGCTCGATCCGCTGCATCACGACGGGCTTCTCCAGCTTGAAGCCGGGAATGCCGTAGGTCATCAGCCCGCCGGCGCGGTCGTAGCGGTCATAGACCGTCACCTGCACGCCCGCGCGGCGCAGCATGTCGGCCGCCGACAGCCCGCCCGGACCCGCGCCGATGATCCCCACCGATTCGGCGCGCTCCTCGGCCGGTTGCAGGGGTTTGACCCAGCCTTTTTCCCACGCGGTGTCGGTGATGTATTTTTCCACCGCGCCGATGGTGACGGTGCCGTGCCCGGCCTGTTCGATCACGCAGTTGCCTTCGCACAGCCGGTCCTGCGGGCAGATGCGGCCGCAGATCTCGGGGAAGGTGTTGGTCGATTGCGCGACCTCATAGGCCTCCTGCAGCCGCCCCTGCGCGGTCAGCATCAGCCAGTCGGGGATGTTGTTGTGCAGCGGGCAATGCGTCTGGCAGTAGGGCACGCCGCACTGGCTGCAGCGCCCGGCCTGCTCCTGCGCCTTCTCGGTGAGGAACTCGCCGTAGATCTCGCCGAAATCCTCGGTCCGCAGATCCGGCGGGCGCTTGAGTGGCATTTCCTTTTCGACCGTGACGAAGCGAAGCAACTGCTTGGACATGACTGGCCCTCCTGAACTTGCCGGGGTTATAAGTCGACGCCGCGCCGATGAAAAGTCATAAATACTGACCTTGTTGCCAGTCTTTTGCCGATCCCGCCGTGCTCCGCGCAAGAAAAATCGGATATTAAGGCAGCAATACTTACCTGTATTTCCGCTTCCACCCCGACTCGTGATCGCTATGGTGCCGCCAGACCGGAGGTGCCATGACCCTTTTCCACCTGTTCCTGCTGGCCGTGATCCAGGGGCTGACCGAGTTCCTGCCGGTCTCGTCCTCGGGGCATCTGATCCTGCTGCCGGCGCTGACCGACCTCGAGGATCAGGGGCTGGTGCTGGACGTGGCGGTGCATGTCGGCACGCTGTTCGCGGTGATCTGGTATTTCCGGCGCGACGTGGCGCGGGTGCTGCGCGGGCTGCCCGGCGTGATGCGGTTGCAGATCGACAACGGGGATTCCTTCCTGGCGCTGTGCCTGATCATCGCGACCATCCCGGTGGTCATCATCGGTTTCCTGTTCCACATCTTCGGCGTGATGGAGATGCTGCGCAGCGTCGCGGTGATCGGCTGGATGATGATCATCTTCGGCGTGGTGCTGTATCTGACCGACCGGATGGGCGGGCAGGCGCGCAACGCCGATCAATGGACCATGAAGCACGCGGTGATCGTGGGGCTGTGGCAGGCGGTGGCGCTGATCCCCGGCACCTCGCGGTCGGGGGCCACGATCTCGGGGATGCGCGCGCTGGGCTACAACCGCCACGACGCCGCGCGGATTGCGATGCTGATGTCGATTCCGACGATCATCGCGTCGGGCGCGCTGATGGGGATCGACGTGGTGGTGGCGATGGACGCACAGGCCGCCCGCGACGGCGCGCTCGCGGCGTTCTTTTCGTTCTTCGCGGCGTGGGGGGCGCTGGCCTTCATGATGAAGCTGCTGCGCAGTGTCAGCTTCACGCCTTATGTGATCTACCGCCTCATGCTGGGCGCGGCGTTGCTGGCGGTTGCCTACAGCTGACGCGCGCGGGGTGATATGCCCCCTCGAAAACCGCGGCGGGCTTGCCTATAAGGCCCCCGATTGCTCACAGACGGAGCCTCCGATGGTCCAGCCCCTCAGCCCTTCAGACCGCGCGAAATACGCCGCAGCCATCGCGGCCGCCGACATGGTGGCCGACGGAATGCGCGTGGGGCTTGGCACCGGGTCCACCGCTGCCTGGCTGATCCGCAGGCTTGGCCAGCGCATCCGCGACGAGGGGCTGCGCATCCGTGGTGTGCCGACGTCCGAGCGCACCGCCCATGCCGCGCGCGAGGCCGGCATCGAGCTTTCGACGCTGGACGAACTCGGCTGGCTGGACCTGACCATCGACGGCGCCGACGAGTTCGACCCCGAGCTGGGGCTGATAAAGGGTGGCGGCGGTGCGCTGTTGCGCGAAAAGATCGTGGCCACGGCTTCGGACCAGATGGTGGTGATCACCGACGCCGCGAAGGAGGTCCGCCATCTGGGCGCCTTTCCGCTGCCGGTCGAGGTGATCGGCTTCGGCGTCCGCGCCACCATCACGCTGATCGAGGAGATCCTGGCCACGCAGGATGTGCTGGGCACCGACGTCCGGCTGCGGCTGGCCGACGACCGGCCCTATGCCACCGACGAGGGCAACCGCATCCTCGACCTGTCGCTCCAGCGCATCGGCAACCCGCGGCAGCTGTCGCTGGTGCTCAACCAGGTGCCGGGCGTGGTGGAAAACGGGTTGTTCATCGACATCGCCGACATGGTGCTGATCGGGCACGCCGACGGCCGGGTCGAACGCCGCGACGCCACCACCGGCGTGGTCAGCCACGACACCGTGACCATCGCCGACCCCGAAAACGTGTTCAAGGATATCTGAGGTCATGGCTTTCGACTACGATCTGTTCGTCATCGGCGGCGGCTCGGGCGGGGTGCGCGCGGCGCGCGTCGCGGCCGCGGAAGGGGGCGCGCGCGTCGCGCTGGCCGAAGAGTTCCGCATGGGCGGGACCTGCGTGATCCGCGGCTGCGTGCCCAAGAAGCTGATGGTCTTCGCCTCGGAGTTCCCGCACGCGGTGGCCGATGCGCGCGCCTATGGCTGGGAGGCCGGTATCGGCGGCTTCGACTGGCCGCGCTTCCGAACCTCGCTGCACGCCGAGCTTGACCGGCTGGAAGGCATCTACCGCGCCAACCTGTCGAAGGCGGGGGTCGAGATGTTCGATTGCCGCGCCACCGTGGCCGACCCGCACAGTGTGGCGCTGGCCGATGGCCGCGTGGTGACAGCGAAGCACATTCTCATCGCCACCGGCGGGCGGCCCTTCGTGCCCGACGCGTTCGCCGACGCCGGGGTGCTGACCTCGAACGAGATCTTCAACCTTGACGCGCTGCCCGGATCGATCGCCATTGTCGGCGGCGGTTATATCGCCAGCGAATTCGCCTGCATCCTGAACGGGCTCGGCGTCAAGGTGACGCAGGTCTACCGCGGCGCGCAGATCCTGCGCGGCTTCGACGAGGAAGCCCGCGGCCACATCGCCGAGCAGATGCGCGCCGACGGGATCGACCTGCGCGTGGGCACCGACATCACCGCGCTGACGCGGACCGAAGGCGGCTTCGCGCTCAGGACCTCGACCGGGCAGGACGGGGCGTTCGATGACGTGATGTTCGCCACCGGCCGCGTGCCCAACACCGACGGGCTGGGGCTTCAGGCGCTGGGGCTGGAGCTGGCGCCCAACGGCGCGGTGCCGGTGGACGCCTACAGCCAGACCGCGATCCCGTCGATCTATGCGGTGGGCGACGTCACCGACCGCGTGAACCTGACCCCCGTGGCGATCCGCGAAGGCCACGCCTTCGCCGACACGGTGTTCAACGCGCGCCCCACCACCTTCGATCACAGCCTGATCGCCAGCGCCGTCTTCACCCGCCCCGAACTGGGCACCGTCGGGCTGAGCGAAGAGGACGCCCGCGCGCAGGAGCCGATCGACGTCTATGCAGCGGCGTTTCGTCCCATGCACAGCCTGTTCGCGGGGCGTTCCGAGCGCGTGCTGATGAAGCTCGTGGTGTCGCAGGCCACCGACCGCGTGCTGGGCTGTCACATCGTCGGCGACCACGCCGGGGAGCTTGTTCAACTGGCCGCGGTGGCGGTGCGCATGGGCGCGACCAAGGCCGATTTCGACCGCACCGTGGCCGTGCATCCGACCATGGCCGAGGAGCTGGTGACACTGCGCAGCCCGACCCGGTCGGACTGAGTTCACATACTGGTCAACTTGATTTCAGTCAGGCCGCGCACAGGTTAGACTGGGAACAGAATCTCGAAATCGAAGGATCATCCAGAATGTCAGGACAAAACGGTGGCCCCTGGGGAGGGGGCGGCGGCAATCGCGGGGGCGGAGGAGGCCCGCGCGGTTCAGGCGGTGGCGGCGGCGGTGGGCGCGGCCAGGGCCCCAATGGCCCCGGCATCCCCGAAATCGACGACATCGTCAAGAAAGGCCAGGAGCAGCTGAAGGTGCTCATGGGCGGGCGTGGCGGCTCGGGCGGGTCCGGCGGCGGCGGGCTGGGCGGTCCCGGCTTTTCCAAGCGCGGCGTGGTGCTCGGGCTGGCGGGCGTGTTCGTGGTCTGGCTCATCGCCTCGTTCTACACGGTCAAGCCCGAAGAGCGCTCGGTCGAGCTGCTGTTCGGCTCGTTCTACGCCACCGGCGAACCGGGGCTGAACTTCGCACCGTGGCCCGTGGTCTCGCGCGAGGTCGTTCAGGTGACCACCGAACGCGTGACCGAGGTCGGCACCGGCACCGCGCCGCTCGACCAGGGGTTGATGCTGACGCGCGACGAAGCCGTGGTCGACATCGAATTCCAGGTGGTGTGGAACATCTCGGATCCGGCGCGGTTCCTGTTCAACCTTGCCGATCCGCGCGAAACCGTGCGCGCCGTGTCGGAATCGGCGATGCGCGACATCATCGCGCGCTCGGAACTGTCGCCGATCCTCAACCGTGACCGCGGGGCGATCGCGGCGGATCTGCGCGACGCGGCGCAGGGCGTTCTGGACACCTACGAATCCGGGATCAACATCATCCGCGTGAACTTCGACAAGGCCGACCCGCCGAACGAGGTGATCGACAGCTTCCGCGAGGTGCAGGCCGCCCGGCAGGAGCGCGACCGTCTGGAGCGTCAGGCCGACGCCTACGCCAACCGCGTGCTGGCCGGCGCGCGCGGTGACGCGGCGCAGATCCTGGAACAGGCCGAGGCCTACCGCGCCCAGGTCATCAACATCGCCGAGGGTGAGGCCAGCCGCTTCGTGTCGGTCTTCTCCGAATACGTGAATGCGCCGGAGGTCACGCGCCGCCGGATGTTCCTGGAAACCATGGAGAACGTGCTGGGCGACATGAGCCTCACAATCCTCGACAACGTCACCGGCGAAGCCGGCGGAGGAACCGGCGTGCTGCCGTATCTGCCGCTTGACCAGCTTCAGCGCCAGCAGCAGCCCAGGAGTGCAGACTGATGCGGAAATTCGGACTTCTCATTCCGATCGCCGCGGTGGCGGTGATCGTGGGGCTGTCGGCGCTGTTCGTCGTCGATGAGCGCGAAAACGTGCTGGTGCTGCAGTTCGGCCAGGTGCGGCAGGAGATCAACGAGCCCGGCCTGGGGATCAAGGTCCCCTTCATCCAGGAGGTGGTGCGCTACGACGCGCGGATCCTCGGGCTGCGCACGCAGCCGCTGGAGATCACGCCGCTCGATGATCGCCGGCTGGTGGTCGATGCCTTCATGCGCTGGCGGATCACCGATGTGCGCCGCTTCCGCGAGGCCGTGGGCCTTGAAGGCGTCAGCGCCGCGCAGGGCCGGATGGAGCGGATCATGAACGCCGCCATCCGCGAGGTTCTGGGGGCCGTGCCCTCGGGGGCCGTGCTGTCGGAAGACCGCACCATCCTGATGAACCGCATTCGCGACCTGGCGCGGCGCGAGGCGCAGACGCTGGGCGTCGACGTGATCGACGTGCGGCTGACCCGCACCGACCTGCCCGAGCAGAACCTTGCCGCCACCTTCGCGCGGATGCGCGCCGAGCGTGAACGCGAGGCCGCCGACGAGATCGCCCGCGGGAACGAGGCCGCGCAGCGCGTCCGCGCGCTGGCCGACCGCACCGTGGTCGAACTGGTGTCCACCGCCAACCGCGAGTCCGAGATCATCCGCGGCGAGGCCGATGCCGAGCGCAACCGGATCTACGCCGAAGCGTTCAACCTCGACCCCGAATTCTTCGCCTTCTCGCGCTCGATGCAGGCCTATGAGCGGGCGCTGCGCGGCGAGAACGCGTCGATGGTGCTGCGCCCGGACAGCGAGTTCTTCGCCTTCCTGCGCGGCGACGGTCTGGACGAATCGCGGCTCGACGCGCTGCGGGAGGCCGCCGAAGAGGGGATCGCCGACACCGAGCTGCCCACGCGCGATGACGTCGGCGAAGAGCCCGACATCGTGCGCGAGCTTGAAGACATGATCGGCAACTGAGCCGGGGTCGGGGGCTGGAATGAGCACCATCGTTCTGGCCCTCGGGCTGGTGCTGATCGTGGAGGGGCTGGTGTTCGCGCTGGCCCCTTCGCGCATCGATGATCTGCTGCGCCTGCTGGCGCAGATGCCGGTGGAAACCCGGCGGTTGATCGGCATGACCGCGCTGGCGCTTGGCGCGGCGCTGGTCACGCTGGCCGGCCTGCTCTGAGCGCGCCGCGCACGCGCGCGTTTGACAGCGGCGGCGGTCTGTTGCAGCTTTCCCGTGCCGTCGCGGAGAGCACGACATGACCGCCCAGACACACCCGGATCGCGCCGAGCTGCTGCGGCGTATCGACATTCTGCAGCGCAAGTCGCTGTGGCTGAGCGCGTGGACCATCCACAACGCCAACCACATCCGCCCCAACCCCGACGGGTTGAAGGTCGGCGGGCATCAGGCGTCCTGTGCGTCGATGGTCACGCTGATGGCGGTGCTCTACGGCGCCGTGCTGCGCCCGCAGGACCGGGTGGCGGTGAAGCCCCATGCCGGGCCGGTGTTCCATGCGCTGCAGTATCTCGCAGGTGCGCTCCGGCGTGAAAAGCTCGAGGCGTTTCGCGGCTGGGGCGGGGTGCAGTCCTACCCCTCGCGCACCAAGGACGCCGATGACGTCGATTTCTCAACCGGTTCGGTCGGGCTGGGGGTGGCGATCACGGCTTTCGCCGCGCTTGTGCAGGACTATGTGCGCGCCCGCGACTGGGGCGCCGCGCTGCCCGACGGCCGCATGGTGGCGCTGGTGGGCGACGCCGAGCTGGACGAGGGCAACGTCTACGAATGCCTGCAGGAGGGCTGGAAACAGGGCCTGCGCAATTGCTGGTGGGTGATCGACTACAACCGCCAGAGCCTCGACGGGGTGGTGCGCGAAGGGCTGTCGCAGCGGATCGAGGCGATTTTCGGCGCCTTCGGCTGGGAGGTGGTGCGCCTGAAATACGGGGCGCTGCAGCGCGCGGCCTTCGCCGAACCGGGCGGCGCGGCGCTGCGCGACTGGATCGACGCCTGCCCCAACTCGCTTTATTCCGCGCTGACGTTTCAGGGCGGCGCCGCGTGGCGCAAACGGCTGATGGACGAGATCGGCGATCAGGGCGACGTGACCGCGCTGCTCGAACGGCGCTCGGACGCGGAGCTTGCCGCGCTGATGGAGAACCTCGGCGGGCACTGCATCGAGACGCTGCTCGACGGCTTCGCGGCGGCCGCCGCGCATGACCGGCCGACCGCCTTCGTGGCCTACACCGTCAAGGGCTGGGGCACGCCGCTTGCGGGCCACAAGGACAATCACGGCGGGCTGATGACGCCTGCCCAGATGGAGGGCTTTCGCACCGCGATGGGCGTGCGCGCGGGCCACGAATGGGACCGCGCCGAGGGGCTGGAGATCACCGAACCCCAGCTTGACGCGCTGATGCGCAGCCTGCCGTTCTTTGCCGGCAGCCCCCGGCGCCACACCGCGCCGGCGGTCCCCGTGCCTGCGCTCACGCCGCTGGGCGATGACACGATCTCGACGCAGGCCGCGTTCGGCAAGCTGCTCGACCAGCTTGCGCGCTCGGACAGCGCGCTGGCCGAGCGGATCGTGACCACCTCGCCCGATGTGACGGTGTCGACCAACCTTGGCCCGTGGGTGAACCGCCGCGGCCTGTTCGCGCGCGACGAGATCGACGACACCTTCCGCACCGAAAAGGTCCCGTCGACGCAGAAATGGCGGTTCTCGCCGCAGGGCCAGCATATCGAGCTGGGCATCGCCGAGATGAACCTGTTCCTGCTGCTGGGTGCCGCCGGGCTGAGCCACCAGCTCTTCGGGCAGCGCCTGCTGCCGGTGGGCACGCTCTATGACCCGTTCGTGGCGCGCGGGCTCGATGCGCTGAACTACGCCTGTTATCAGGATGCGCGGTTTCTGCTGGTGGCCACGCCGTCGGGCGTCACGCTGGCACCCGAGGGCGGCGCGCACCAGTCGGTGGGCTCGCCCCTGATCGGGATGAGTCAGGACGGGCTGGCCAGTTTCGAGCCCGCCTTCGCCGACGAGCTGGCGGTGATCCTGGAATGGGCCTTCGACTACATGCAGCGCGACGGCGACGCGGCGGACGCGGCCGACTGGGTGCGCGACGCGGGCGGCGGGTCGGTCTATCTGCGGCTGTCCACCCGCGCGCTCGAGCAGCCCCGCCGCCCGCTGGACGAGATCCGCCAGGGCGTCATCGATGGCGGCTACTGGCTGCGCCCGCCGGGCCCGAACGCCGAGGTGGTGATCGCCTATCAGGGCGTCGTCGCCTCCGAGGCGATCGCGGCGGCGGCGCATGTGGCGCAGGGGCGGCGCGATGTGGGCGTGCTGGCGGTGACCTCGGCCGACCGGCTGAACGCCGGCTGGCAGGCGGCCCAGCGCGCCCGGATGCGCGGCGAACCGGCGCGCGCGCATGCCGAGGCGTTGCTGGACGGGCTGCCGCGGCACTGCCTGCTGGTGACGGTGATCGACGGCCACCCCGCGACGCTGTCGTGGCTGGGCTCGGTCCACGGGCACCGGGTGGCGGCGCTGGGGGTCGAGCATTTCGGCCAGACCGGGCGAATCGCCGATCTCTACCGCCATTTCGGCATCGACCGCGCGGCGATCGTCGCCGCCGCCGGCGCGCTGGCGCCGGGCCGGCCGCTGCCGCTGCCGCTGCCGCTCGAGCGCAACGCCGGATGACGCCGCTGCGCCACCGCTTCTGGGCCGACTATACCGCGCGCGACTTCGCCGCGCTGGACCGTGGCGCGCTGGTGGCGGTGCTGCCGCTGGGCGCGATCGAGCAGCACGGTCCCCACCTGCCCATGTCGGTGGACCGCGACCAGCTGGACGGGATCATCGCCGCCGCGCTGCCGCTCTTGCCCGATGACTGCCCGGCGCTGTTCCTGCCCACCTGCGCCGTGGGCAAGAGCGACGAGCACAACCGCTATCCCGGCACGCTCAGCCATTCGGCGGCGACGGTGATGGCGATGTGGTCCGAGCTGGGCGACAGCGTCGCGCGCGCGGGTGTGCGGCGGCTGGTGCTGCTCAACGGGCATGGCGGGCAGAGCGCGGCGATGGACATCGTTGCGCGGGACCTGCGCATCCGCCACAACATGCTGACCGTCGCGGCCAGCTGGTTCGCCATGGGCGCGCCACAGGGGCACCTCTCGGACGACGAAGCCCGCTTCGGCATCCATGCCGGGCAGATGGAGACCTCGATCATGCTGGCGCTGCGCCCCGATCTGGTGGCGATGGCGCACGCCCGCGATTTCCGCCCGCTGCCCGCGCGGCTGGCCCGCACGCACCGGCATCTGGGCCTCGGCGCGGGCGGCAAGCTGGGCTGGCAGGCGCAGGACCTCCACCCCGCCGGCGCCTGCGGCAACGCCGCCGCCGCCACGCGCCGGACCGGCGAGGCCTTCGTCGCCCACGCCGCCCGCGCGCTGGTCGAGCTGTTGCAGGAGGTCGCCGCCGTGCCGCTGTCGGTGCTCGATGCGCCCGCCGACCCGGACGCCCCGGCATGAGCGCGCCGCAGGTGCTGGAGCGGATCGGGCTGGGCGGGCGCTGCGTGACGCTGCGGCTTTCGGGCGGGCGCATCGCCGCCATCGAGCCCGCGCCGCCGGGCACCACGCCGCGCTGGCAGGCGCTGCCGCTGCTTGCCGATCCGCATCTGCATCTGGACAAGACCTTCACCTTCGCGCGCGCCCGGCCCCGTGCGCCCGGGCTGTTCGCCGCGATCGACGCGGCGGGCGCCGACGCCCGCAACTGGACCGCCGCCGACCTGCGCACCCGCGCCGCGCGCGCGCTGACGGAAAGCGCCGCCGCCGGGATGGGTGCATTGCGCAGCCATGTCGACTGGCCCGCGCCCGCGCCGCCCACCGCCTGGTCGGTGCTGGCCGAGCTTGCCGCCGAGTGGCGCGGCCGGCTGACGGTGCAGCGCGCCGCGCTCTGCCCGCTGGACCTGCTGGGCGATCGTGATCACGGGCCGGGCATCGCCCGCGCCGTGGCGCAGACCGGCGACGGGGTGCTGGGGGCGTTCGTGTATCGCAACGCCGACCTGCCCGCCAAGCTTGCCCGCGTCTTTGCGCTGGCCGCCGATCACGGCCTCGCGCTCGATTTCCATGTCGATGAGGGGGTCGAGCCCGAAGCCAGCGGCTTCGACGCGATCGTGGAGCAGACCGCGCGCCACGGCATGGGTGGCCGGGTGCTCTGCGGGCATGGCTGCGCGCTGGCGGTGCGCCCCGAGCCCGAGGTCGCGCGCGTGCTTCACGCCGCCGCGCGCGCCGGGGTGGGCCTGACGGTGCTGCCGGGGACCAACCTGTGGCTGCAGGACGGCGCGCCCGGGCGCACCCCGCGGCTGCGCGGGCTCGCGCCGCTGGTCGAGGCGCGCGCCGCCGGCGTCACGGTGATGCTGGGTGCCGACAACGTCGCCGACCCGTTCCAGCCGCTGGGCGCCTATGACCCCGTCGAGACGCTGCGGCTTGCGGTCCCCGCCGCGCATCTGGATCCGGAGGCGTGGGTCGACGCCATCACCACCACGCCCGCGCACTGGCTTGGCGCCGAGGCCGCGCCGCTTGCCCCTGGCGCGCCGGCCGGGTTCGTGCTGCTGGAGGGCGCGAGCCTGCACGATGCCTTGCGCCGCCCTCCGCGCCGGCGCATCTTTCGCGCGGGGGTCGAAAGCGGCCCTGCCATCATGGAGACCTCATGACCGTTTCCCCCACCGCGCTGGCGGCCTTTCGCGCCGATCTGGGCGAGATCCGCTGCCTTGACGATCCCAAACAGCTGCAGCTGCGCGCGCGCGATTACTACTGGTATTCGCCGATCCTGTCCGACGCGCTGGATGACAAGGCTGCGCAGCTGATCGTCATGCCCGAGACCGAGGCGCAGGTCATCACCATCGCCCGCGCCGCTGCGCGCCACGGCGTGCCCCTGACCGTGCGCGGCGGCGGGACGGGGAATTACGGGCAATGCGTGCCGCTCGACGGCGGCGCGGTGGTCGATGTCACGCGGCTCAACCGCGTGCTGTCGGTCGAACCGGGCCGGGTGCTGTGCGAAGCAGGCGCCCGCATCGCGCGGGTGGAGGAGGCCGCCGCCGAGACCGGGCAGATGCTGACGATGTTTCCGTCCACCAAGCGGCTGGCGACGATGGGCGGCTTCATCGCCGGCGGCTCGGGCGGGATCGGCAGTCTGCGCCACGGGGTGCTGCGCGACGACGGCAACGTGGCGTATGTGCGCGTTGTCACCGTCGAACCCGACCCGCAGATCATCGAACTGCGCGGTTCCGACATCCAGAAGGTGCAGCACGCCTATGGCACCAACGGGATCATCACGCAGCTGGACTTCGCGCTGCGCCCGCAGACCGACTGGCTGCACTGCACCGCGCTCTTCGACGGCTACGAGACCGCGCTGCGCTTTGCCCAGACGGCGCAGGCGCGGGGGCTGGACTGCTACCTGCTGACGGTGGTCGAGCGCCGCATGGCGCGGTTCTACAAGCGCCTGGCCGGGGTGTTCCCCGACACCCGTGACGCCGTCTTCGCCATGGTCGCGCCCGACGCGATGGACGCCTTCACCGCGCAGGTCGCCGAATTCGGCGGCACCGTCACCCAATCGCGGACCCTGGCCGAGATCGAGGCCGCGAAGCTGCCGCCGGCCTGGGAATGCGGCTGGAACCACACCACGCTGCAGGCGCTCAAGCACGAACCGGGGGTGTGGAGCTACCTGCAGGTCGCCTATCCCCGCCCCTTCGATCCGGCGCTGGTGACGGCGCAGATGGCGCGTTTCGGCGATGAGGTGCTGATGCACCACGAAATGGCACGGATGGAGGGCGAGGTGCAGATCTTCGCCATCCCCCTGGTGCGCTGGACTGCCCGCGCGCGGATGTATGAGCTCATCGACGCGTTCGAGCGGCTGGACGGCTGCACCATCTACGACCCCCATGTCGTCACGATCGAGGATGGCGGCATGAAGTCCATCGACACCGCGCAGATCGACTTCAAGCGCCGCGCCGATCCGCACGGGCTGATGAACCCCGGCAAGACCCGCGGCTGGTCCGCCGACATGGCGCGGCCCGTCGGCGGCGGGGAGGGGGCATGACCGCGGCGGCACGGGGCGCGGCATGCGGCTGCTGATCGTGTTCTGCCATCCGTCACCCGACAGTTACGGCGCGGCGGTGCTGGCGCGCGCGCAGGACACGCTGGCGGCGGCGGGGCATGACCTGCGGCTGCGCGATCTTTACGCCGAGGGGTTCGACCCGGTGATGCCCCGCGCCGCGTGGGAGCGCTACGTCACCGACCCCGACGCCAACATCGCCGAGGTGCAGGACCATGTCGACGACCTGCGCTGGGCCGAGGGTCTGATCATGATCTATCCGACCTGGTATTACGGCCCCCCCGCGGTGCTGAAGGGGTGGCTGGACCGGGTCTGGCTGCCCGGCGTCACCTTCGAACTGGCCGAGGCAAAGGGCGCCATCGCCCGCGGCACGCTGCGCAACATCCGCCGTTTCGTGGGCATCACCACCTCGGGTTCGCCGTGGTGGTGGCTGCGGCTGATCGGCGACCCGGGCCGCAGCCTGTGGACGCGCGGGCTGCGTCCGATCTTCCACCCCGGCTGCCGCTTCACGTGGTGCCAGCTTTACGCCATCAACCACAGCACCGACCGCGACCGCGCGGCGTTTCTGTCCCGCGTGGACCGCGCGCTCAAAAGACTCTGATCCCGCGTGGACCGCGCGCCGCGTCGCGCGCAAAGCATCTATACAAACGATTGTATTTGTCCTAGCCTGCGCCGCGTGACGTCAGGAGAGACGCGCATCAGCGGGGAGGAAAAGATCATGCTGACGGGAAAGACCATGCGCCTGCCGGGCGCGATTGCCGTGCTGGCGCTGGGCGCCGCGATGCCGGCGCTGGCGCAGGAGGCCTGCCTTGGCACCGCCGAGGATCTGCATCTGAGCGACGAGCAGACCGCCGAGATCGGCGAGCGCGGACTGACCTTCGGGTTTCTGACCAACAACATCTCGGATGATTTCAGCCGCACGCTGGTCTCGGGCGGCGAAGCCCATGCCGAGGCGCTGGGGATCGAGCTGATCGTCAACAACGCCGATTTCGACGCCAACACCCAGCTGTCGCAGTTCGACGCGCTGGTGCAGCGCGGGGTGGACGGGATCTTCCTGACGGCGGTCGATGCGGGCTCGATCGGGCAGGCGGTGCGCCGCGCCAACCGCGACGACATCCCGGTGTTCATCGTCGGCGGCGCGCCCTCGCGCGGCGAGGTCGTGAGCGTGATGAACGCCGCCAGCTATCAGGGCAGCTTCGACGCGACCGCCGCGCTGATGGAGCATATCGGCGAGGAAAACGCCCAGATCGCGATCCTCGGCATTCCCTTCGCGCTGCAGACGATCCGCGACCGCGAGATGGGCGTGCTGTCCGCGGTGGGTGCGGCCGGCGGGCAGATGATCTCGATGCAGTCGGATTTCAGCCAGGACCGGCTGCTGGAGCTGGCGCAGAACGTGATCCAGGCCAACCCCGATCTGGCGGGCATCGTCGCCACATGGTCGCTGGCGGTGAACGCCGCCACCGAAGCCGTGCGCCAGTCCGGGCGCGACATTCCCATCGCGGGCTATGATGCCGAGGTGCCGGGCTACATGGAGCTGCATTCGGGCGACACCAACATCATCGCGCTGTCCGGGCAGCAGGCGGCGCTGCAGGGCCGCGCGGCCATCGACGGGCTGGCGCAGGTGGTGCTGGGCGCAACGCTCTGCGACGAGATCATCACCCCCAACCTGCTGGTCACCGCCGACAACTACGCCGAGATGTGGGAGATCCAGTATCCCGGTGTGACCCCGCCCTGGGAAGACTGAGCCAACCCCGGCCCGCCGCGTGGCCTTCGCGGCGGGCCGCAGGTCCGATGGGGGCGCGGCGATGCTGGAGCTGTCCGAGATCACCAAGACCTTTCCCGGCGTGCGCGCGCTCGATGCCGCGCGCTTCGATCTGCTGCCGGGCGAGGTTCACGCGCTGATGGGCGAGAACGGCGCGGGGAAATCGACATTGATGAAGATCATCGCCGGGCTGTTTCCCCCCGATGCCGGCACGATCCGGCTGGACGGCGCAGCGGTGGCCTTCGCCCGGCCCGCCGATGCCACCGCCGCCGGCATCCATACGGTGTTTCAGGAACTCACCGTGCTCGGCAACCTCGATGTGGCGCAGAATCTGTTGATCGGGCGCGAGCCCGCCCGTCTGGGCGGTGCATGGCTGGACCGGCGCGCGCTTTATGCGCAGGCGCGCGCGATCCTGGATGATCTGGGCATTGCGCTGCGCCCTGACGCGCGCGCGGGCGCGTTGTCGACCGGGCAGCGCCAGATCGTCGAGATCGCACGCGCCGTGGCGCAGAAACCGCGCGTGCTGATCCTGGACGAGCCGACCTCGTCGCTGGGCCGCAACGAGGAGGAGATCCTGTTCGCGCTGATCGCGCGGCTGCGCGCTGCGGGCACGGGGATCGTCTATATCACGCACCGCATGTCCGAGGTCTTTGCGCTGGCCGACCGGATCACCGTGCTGCGCGATGGCCGCCACATCCTGACCGACCGTGCCGACCGGCTGGACCGCGCCGCGCTGATCCGCGCCATGGTCGGCCGCGACGTGTCCGAGGCCCGGCACGCAGGCGCGGACGCCCATGACGACGTCGCGCTGCAGGTCGCGGGGCTGCGGCGCGGGGCCGATGTGCGCGGCGCCGATCTGACCCTGCACCGCGGCGAGGTGCTGGGCCTTGCCGGGCTGATGGGCGCGGGCCGGACCGAGCTTGCGCGCCTGATCGCCGGGATCGACGCGCCCGATGGCGGCCAGATGCGGCTGTTCGGTCAGCCCTACGCGCCGCGCGATGTGCGCGCAGCGATGCGTGCCGGGCTCGCCTATGTGTCCGAGGACCGCAAGGGGCTGGGCGTGGTGCTGCCGCTGTCGGTGGCCGAGAACATCGCGCTTCCCAGCCTGCGCCGGCTGGCCCCGCGCGGCTGGGTGGCGCCGGCGCGGGTGCGTGCTTTCGCCGCCGACTGGATGGCGCGGCTGGGCGTGCGCGCGGCGGCGCCCGGCGTGGCGGTGGAAACCCTGTCGGGCGGCAACCAGCAGAAGGTCGCGCTGGCCAAGTGGCTGGCGACCGATCCGCAGGTGATCGTGCTGGACGAGCCCACGCGTGGCGTCGATGTCGGCGCCAAGGCCGAGATCTACGCGCTGATCCGTGATCTGGCGGCGCGGGGGTGCGCGGTGCTGGTGATCTCGTCCGAGCTGCCCGAGCTTCTGCAGCTGTGCGACCGCATCGCGGTGATGGCGCGCGGGCGCATCTCCGGGGTGGTTCCCGCCGCGCAGGCCAGCGAGGAGCGCGTGCTGACGCTCGCCTTCGCCGAGGATGACGAGGCCGCCGCATGAGCGCACCCGCCCCCACCCTGCGCCGCGCCGCTGCGCTGTTGCGCGACCTGCTTCCCTATGCCGGGCTGCTGGCGGTGGTGGTGTATTTCGCGCTGTCGTCCGAATTCTTCCTGAACACCCGCAACCTGGAACGCCTGATCACCGATTCGGCGACGCTGATGCTGGTCGCCTTCGGCATGACGCTTGTCATTCTGTTGGGCGAGATCGATCTGAGCGTGGGCGCGGTGGTGGCGCTTCTGTCGGTGCTGCTGGCGCAGTTCATGGCGGCGGGGATGGGCTGGCCGCTGGCGGTGGCGCTGGTGGTGGTGATCGGCATCGGCATCGGCGGGCTGAACGGGGTGATCACCGTGCTGGGCGACATCCCGTCCTTCATCACCACGCTGGGCATGATGGCGGTGGCCACGGGGCTGGCCTACGTCTTCACCGGTGCGGTGTCGGTGGCCATCATGGACGACGTGTTCCTGGATCTGTTCTACGACGACCGCGTGCTGGGTCTGCCGGTGCCGCTGTGGATCGTCGCGGCGGCGTTCGTGGCCTGCGTGCTTTACCTCAACCGCACCGTGCCGGGGCGCGAGCTGGTCGCGCTGGGCGCCAACCCGGCCGCGGCGGCGCTGTCGGGGGTGCCGGTGAAGCGCCGCAAGATCACCGTTTTCGCGATCATGGGCGCGCTGGTGGCGATCGCCGCGTGCCTGAGCGCCGCGCGGCTGGGAAGCGGCGCGCCCGGGTCGGTGCCGGCGCTGACGCTCGACGCCATCGCGGCGGTGATCATCGGCGGCGCCAACCTGTTCGGCGGGCGCGCCTTCGTGGGCCGCACGCTGATGGGCGCGGCGCTGATCGCGGTGCTCAACAACGGCATGGTGCTGCTGAACGTCAACATCGACGCGCAATTCATCATCAAGGGGCTGATCATCCTTCTGGCCGTGGTGCTGGAACGGCTGGCGGCGGGTGCACGATGAGCGCCGCGTTGCGCGCCCGCACCGCCGATCTGGGGCTGGCGATTGCCCTGATCGGGCTGGTCACCGCGCTGATGGTGCTCAGCCCGGCCTTCCGCGATCCGTCCAACCTGTTGGGGATCGGGCGGCAGGTGGCGATTCTTGGCATCGCGGCGGCGGCGATGACCTTCGTCATCCTGATGGGCGAGATCGACCTCAGCGTGGGCGCGGTCGCTTCGGCGGCGGCGGTGGTCACGGCGCTGGCGCTGGCGCAGGGCTACGGGGTCTGGGCGATCCCCATCGCGGTGGCGGTGGGGGCGGCGTTCGGGCTTCTGAACGGCGCGTTGGTGGTGGGGCTGGGGGTGCCGGCCTTCATCGCCACGCTGGTGAGCTTCTTCATCGCGCAGGGCGTGGCGCTGACCCTGACCGGCGGGCAGACCATCCTCTTCGCCGCCGCGTGGTTTCGCGACCTGTTCGCCACCGGCGTCGTCCTTGGCCAGCGCACGGCGTTCTGGTGGCTGCTGGCGGTGTTCGTGGCGCTGGGCTGGCTGCTGGCGCGCACCCGTTTCGGCGCGCAGGTCCGCGCCATCGGCGGCGATGCGCAATCCGCGGCGATGCTCGGGCTGCCGGTGGGGCGGGTCAGGCTGATCGTGTTCACCATGACCGGCGCGCTGATGGGGCTGGTGGGGATGATCCTGATCGCGCGGATCGGCAACGCGCGCGCCGACGGCGCCATCGGGCTGGAGTTCGACGCCATCGCCGCGGCGGTGATCGGCGGCACGCGGCTGGGCGGCGGCTACGGGTCGATCCCGCGCACCGCGCTGGGGGTGGTGCTGATCGGCGTGCTGAACAACGGGCTGGCCATCATGAACGTGGATTTCAACACCCAGCAGGTGATCAAGGGCGCGCTGGTCGTGGGCGTGGTGCTGATCGACCGCTGGGCACGCGGCAAGGGAGGACCCGCATGAGCACGCTTGTCACCGGAGAGCTTGAGCACCTGGCCTCGGGGCTGGGGTTTACCGAAGGGCCGGTCTGGATCGCCGAGCACGGGGCGCTTCTGTTTACCGACATCCCCGGCAACGCGATCCTGCGCTGGTCCGAGGCGGACGGGCTGTCCCGCTGGGTCGAGAACGCGCATTTCGCCATCGGGCTGACGCGCGACCGCGCGGGCCGGGTGATCGCCTGCGAGCATTCGACGCGCACGCTGTCGGCGCTGACGCCTGGCCCCGACGGTGCCTGCGCGGGGCGCGAGGTGCTGGCCCGCGCGCATGACGGGCGGGTGCTGAACTCCACCAATGACGTGATCTGCGCCGCCGACGGCACGGTGCTGTTCACCGACCCGCCCTTCGGGGTGCGCACGCTGGAGGGCGCGCTGCATGGCTACCAGCAGGCGCAGGAGCTGCCGGGGTCATGGGTGTTCGCCGTGGGCGCCGACCCCGACCACCCGCGCGCGCTCTGCACCGAGATCTACCGCCCCAACGGGCTGTGCCTGTCGCGCGACGAGCGCGTGCTCTATGTCTCGGACAGTTCCGAGCGGCATCACAAGGTCGTGGCGCTGGATGTGGGCGACGGCTGGGTGCTGTCGAACCTGCGCGACGTGGCGGTGATGCCGGTCGGCGTGCCCGACGGGATGCGCGTGGATGCCGAGGGCAACCTGTGGGTCGCAGGCGGCGACGGGGTCCATGTGTTCAGCGCCGACGGCGACGCGGTGGCGCATGTCCCGGTGCCCGAGATGGTGACCAATGTCGAATTCGGCGGGCCGGACCTGTCGCAGCTCTTCATCACCGCGACGACCTCGCTCTACCGGGTGCAGACCGGCACGCGCAGCGGGCGGGCGTGGTAGCTCAGGCGAGGAAATGCGACTGGCGGGGCAGGGGCTCGGGGCGGACAAGATGCGTCTCGAACGGCCCCTCGCTGCCGTCGCGGGCCAGACGGCGCAGCATGACCGCGCTCAGCAGCCGCGCGATCGCGGCGTCTTCGGTCGAAAAGGTCGACAGCGGCGGTGCCATGTGTTCCGAGCCCGGAAAGTTCTGCCCGCCGAACACGGTCAGATCGCGCCCGACCACGCACCCGGCTTGCGCCGCGGCGCGGTAGGCGCCGAAGGCCAGCGAATCCTGGATGCAGGCCAGCGCCGGGCGGGGCGCGCGCGCAAGGATCTCGGCGGCGGTGGCCTCGCCCGCGGCCTCGGTCATCTCGATCCGCCACACCTGCGGCGGCGAGAGGCCGAGCGCGCGGGCTTCGGCCAGCGCGCCCGCGACGTAGTTGTCGGCGAAGTTCAGCCCCTCGGGCGCGGCGAGCACATGCAGCGGCCCGGCGGCGGTTTCGGCCAGCGCGCCCAGCGCGATGCGCCCGGCATGGGCGTAGTCGATCTCGACCCAGGGGTGGCGGTCGGGCCAGTCGGTCTTGCCCATGGTCACGAAGGGCGCGCCGCGCTCCAGCAGGAAGCGCACGCGCGGATCGCCTGCGCGCGTGCGCCCCAGCACCAGCGCATCGGCCAACCCCTCGTCGATGATCTGGCGCACGATCTCGGCTTCCTCATCGCGGGTGCGGGCGGCAAAGACGGCCAGCGTGCGCCCGGTGTCGCGCAGGTCCTGGTCAAGCGTGGACAGCAGCTCCAGAAAGATCGGGCTGGCAAATCGCTGCTGCGGCGGCGACAGCAGCACCGCGACGCGCCCGCTCTGGCCCACGCGCAGCGCCCGCGCGGCGGCGTTGGGGCGGTAGTCCAGCCGCTGCGCCAGCGCCTGCACGGCCTTGCGGGTGTCGGGCTTCACGCGCGGGTCGTCGCGCAGCGCGCGCGAGACGGTCGAGACATCGACCTTCAGCCGCCGCGCCAGCTCCTTCAACCCGACCCGTTTCTGCATCCCCGCACCCCCGCCCGTGTCCCCGCGACTATGCAAACTCTAGCCGTGAAGGCCAGAAATACAAACGATTGTATTGACGCAGGGTGATTCTTCTGGCTTCCTGCGCGCGGGAGGAACGCGATGATCAAGCTGGTTGCACTGGTCCGAAGGAAACCCGGCATGGATGCGGGCGCGTTCCGCGACTACTGGTTGCATGTCCACGCGCCCAAGGCCGCCGCGATCCCCGGCATGCGCGGCTACCGGATCAACATCGCCGGCGATCCGGGCGGCCAGCCCGCCGCGCCCTATGACGGCTCGGCCGAGATCTGGTTCGACGACCGCGCGGCGATGGAGGCGGGGCTGGGCTCGGAGCAGGGCCGCATCGCGGGCGACGACACCGCCCAGTTCGCCGCCTCGATCGAGTTCCTGGTGACCGAGGAGCACGTGATTCTGGGCGACCGTCAGGGCGGCGCGCCATGAGCGCGCGGTATTTCCCCGTCGCCGACCGGCACAAGGACCGCGTCTACGTCATCACGGGGGGCGCGCAGGGCATCGGGCGCGCCTGCGCCGAGCGCTTCGCCGCCGAGGGCGCGCGCGTGATGATCGCCGATATCGACCCGGCGGGCGCCGAGATCGCGCAGGCCATCGGCGGCGCCTTCCAGCGCACCGACATGTCCGACCCCGATCAGGTCCGCGCGCTGGCCCGCGCCACGCTCGAGCGCTTCGGGCGCATCGACATCTGGCACAACAACGCCTTCACCGCGGTGTTCAAGCCGATCCACGAACAGACGCTCGAGGAGTTCGACCGGATCACCGGCGTCGGCATCCGCGGCTACTGGATGGGCGCCAAGGTCGCGGTCGAGGCGATGCGCGCGCAGGGCGGCAAGGGCGTGATCGTCAACACCGCCAGCGTGCAGAGCTTCGTCGGCGAAAAGGGGTTTTCCGCCTATCAGGCCACCAAGGGCGCGGTGCTGGCCATGACGCGCTCGCTGGCGCTGGACCACGCGCCCGATATCCGCGCGGTGGCCATCGCGCCGGGACTGATCGCGACCGAGGCGATCAAGGGCATCCCCGACGACGTGATGGACGCGGTGATCGCCGGCATCCCCGCCGGCCGCGCCGCCGACCCGCGCGAGGTCGCGGCGCTTGCCGCCTTCATTGCCTCGGACGAGGCCGATTACATGTCAGGCACCGCGGTCATCCTTGACGGTGCCTATCTGGCGATAGGGTAGCGCATGACGGTCTTCAGCAACGACAACGGCGCGCTGGTCTGCCGCTTTCAGGGCGAGGTGCTGCGCATCGCCGCCGCCGGCCCCGACGCGCTGCGCGTGCAGGCGCGCCCCGGCGCAGGGCCGCAGGCGCAGGCGGGCGCGGCGGTGGTGGACGCGCTTCTGCCGCATGATGGCCCGGCCGGGGTGGTCGAGATCGCGGCGACCCGTGCGACGATCACCATGGGCCGTCTGCGCGCCGAGATCACGCTGAAGGAGCGCTACGGCGCCGATGTGCGGCGCGAGCCGCTGATCCGGTTTCTGCGCGCCGACACCGGCGCAGAGCTGCTCGCCGAAGCGCGCTCGCATTTCGCCGGACCGAAGCCGCGGAACTTCAAGGCGCTGGCGTCGGGTTCGTGGAAGCTGGAACAGCAGTTCCGCGCCTATGACGCCGAGGCGTTCTGGGGTCTTGGCCAGCCGCAGCACGGGGCGATGAACCTCAAGGGCGTGTCGACGACGCTGCTGCAGCAGAACGCGCATGCGGTGATCCCCTTCGTGGTGTCCTCGCGCGGGTACGGGTTTCTGTGGAACAACCCGGCGGTGGGCCGGGCCGAGTTTGCCACCAACATCACCCGCTGGACGGCCGAGGCGACCGGCGCGCTCGACTACTGGATCACCGCCGGCGACAGCCCGGCCGAGATCCTGCGCGCCTATGTGACAGCCACCGGCCGCGCGCCCGATGTGCCCGACTGGGTCACCGGGTTCTGGCAGTGCAAGCTGCGCTACCGCACGCAGGACGAATTGCTCGAGGTCGCGCGCGACTACCGCCGGCGCGGGCTGCCGCTGTCGTGCATCGTGATCGATTTCTTCCACTGGACGCGGCAGGGCGAGTGGAAATTCGACCCCGCCGACTGGCCCGATGTCGAGGCCATGATGGCCGAGCTGCGCGCGATGGGGATCGAGGTCATGGTCTCGATCTGGCCCACCGTCTCGGCCAGTTCCGAGCACTACAAGGCGATGACCGAGGCCGGACACCTGCTGACCACCGAACGCGGGGTGCCGGTGGTGATCCCCTTCCCGGACAAGGACCCGTTCGGCGCCGGTTTCTTCACCTATTACGACGCGTTCAACGCCGATGCGCGCGCGTTTCACTGGGACGTGGTGCGGCGCAACTACCTTGACCGCGGCGTGCGGCATTTCTGGCTGGACGCCTGCGAGCCCGAGATGCGCCCCGCGCACCCCGAAAACGTGCGCACCGCCGCGGGCAACGGCGCCGAGGTGCTGTGCGCCTATCCGTTGCTGCACGCCGAAGGATATCGCAAGGGGCTCGAGGCCGCGGGGTCGGGCGACAGCGTGCTGCTGGTGCGCTCGGCCTGGGCAGGGGCGCAGAAGCACGGCGTGATCCTGTGGTCGGGCGATGTGTGGTCCGACTGGGACTGGTTCCGCGCCCAGATCCCCGCGGGGCTGCATGCGGGCATGTCGGGGCTGGGCTGGTGGACCACCGATATCGGCGGGTTCTATGACGGGCATGGCGGGTCCGCGGACTTCCGCGACCTGCTGGTGCGCTGGTTCGAATTCGGCGTGTTCTCGCCCATCTGCCGGCTGCACGGGTTCCGCGTCCCCGAGGGCGTGCCCGCCCCCGGCCCCGGCGAGCCGGTCAGCTACGGGCAGGACACGTTCAACATCTTCACCAACACCGGCGGGCCGAACGAGGTCTGGTCCTACGGCCCGCAGGTCGAGGCCGCGCTGACCGGCCTGCTGGCGCTGCGCGAACGGCTGCGCCCCTACCTGGCGCGCGCCTTTGCCGCCTGTGCGCGCACGGGCGATCCGGTGATGCGCCCGCTCTTCTATCAGTTCCCTGACGACCCCGCCCTGCACGGCCGCGGCGATGCCTACATGCTGGGCGATGACGTGCTTGTGGCGCCGGTTCTGGAGCCCGGCGCGCAGAGGCGCTCGATTGAGCTTCCGGCCGGCTGCGACTGGGTGCATGCCTGGACAGGTCTGCCGTGCAAGGGCGGGCAACGCGTCACCGTGGACGCCCCCTGGGGAGCGCCACCCGTCTTCCTGCGCCAGTCTGCCCACGCGGCGCTGGCGCCCATCTTCGAGCAAGAATGATCCGGAGCCCACTCCGGACACACCCCGCAACATGGAGGATCCGATGAACCGTACCTTTCTGACCTCGGCCCTGACCCTCGGGCTGGCCGCGACCGCCGCGCAGGCGGATGTGGAGCTCACGCTCTGGACCGAAAGCGCGACCGCCCCCGAGGGCGTCTTTGCGCGCGAATTTTCCGAGATGGACAACGGCATCACCATCGATGTCCGCGAAATCCGCTTCGACGATCTGGTGGCCGACACGCTGCGCGCCTTCGCCACGCGCACCAACCCCGACCTGATCGCCATCGACAACCCCGACCACGCGGCGTTCTCGTCGCGCGGGGCGTTTCTGGACATCACCGACATGGTCGCGGCGTCCGACGCGATCGACGCCGACGCGATCTTCGAAGGCCCGCGCTCATCGCTGAGCTGGGAGGGCCGGATGTTCGGCATCCCGCGCGCGTCGAACACCATCGCGCTTTACTACAACAAGGACCTGTTCCGCGCCGCGGGGCTGGACCCCGACAGCCCGCCCGCCACCTGGGACGACCTGCTGGAGGCCGCGCGCGCGCTCAACGACCCCGACAACGATGTCTACGGCATCGCGTTCTCGGCGCGCGCGTCCGAAGAGGGGACCTTCCAGTTCATGCCCTGGGCGCAGATGGCCGGCGGCGGGTTCGAGAACATCAACGCCCCCGGCGTGTCCGACGCGCTGGACTTGTGGAAGGCGTTTCTGGACGAGGGGCTCGCCAGCCCCGACACGCTGACCCGCGGGCAGTGGGACAGCACCGGCACCTTCAACGGCGGCAATGCCGCAATGGCGATCTCGGGGCCGTGGGAGCTGGTGCGCATGGCCGAGGATGCCGATTTCGACTGGGGCGTGGCGCTGCTGCCGGTCAAGGAAGACGGCGGCCCGCGCGCCTCGGCGCTGGGGGATTTCAACCTCGCCATCTTCGCCAACACCGACCACCCCGACGAGGCCTTCGCCTTCCTGGAATACTACCAGAGCCAGGTCGAGCGCGTGTGGCCCGAATTCACGCGCCTGCCCTCGGTCGAGGGCGTGCCGCTGGCCGAGACCGGCGACGCGCGGATCGATGCGGCGGCGGCGGTCTTCGCCGAGCAGCTTGAAACCGCGCGCAACCGCGGCCCGCACCCGGAATGGCCGCGCATCAGCCGTGCCATCCAGACCGCGTTCCAGGATGTGCTGACCGGCGCGGCCGCGCCGCAGGATGCGCTCGACAGGGCCGCCGGGCAGATCGACTCGATCCTGAACTGACCGACCGACGACCGCGCCGCCCTCCTTGCTTCCTCCGGGGGGCGGCGTGGCTTTCCAGCGGACCCAGGCACCCGGAGGACCGGCCATGACACGCCTGTTGAAGAGCCTGCGCGACGGCATCGGCTTCGACACGATGCTCATCATCCTTGCACTGTCCTACCTGTTCGCCTTTGCGGGTTTGCCGCTGCTTTACAACGTCATCATCAGCTTCCAGCAGGTGGATGTGTTCAGCCTGGGCACGCTGTTCCACCCGCCGGCGGGTTTTGACAACTATGTCAGCGTGTTCACCGACCCGCTCGCGCGGCGGGTGCTGATCAACACGATCATCTTCACGCTGGGGTCGGTCGCGCTGCAGTTCAGCCTCGGCTTCGCGCTGGCGCTGTTCTTTCACCAGAACTTTCCCGGCTCGACCTGGCTGCGCGGGCTGTTCCTGGCGGGGTGGATCCTGCCGGGGCTGGTGGTGGGCGTGCTGTGGAACTGGCTGCTGTCGGGCGATTTCGGCGTGATCAACCACATGCTGCGCAGCTGGGGGCTGATCGACAGCGCGATCTTCTGGCGCTCGGACACCGCGTGGTCGCTCTATGCGGTGATGCTGGCCAACATCTGGTATGGCACGCCCTTCAACATGATCCTGTTGTCGGTGGGCCTCGCCGCGATCCCCAACGACCTTTACGAGGCCGCCGAGCTTGACGGCGCCAATGCCTGGCAGCGGTTCTGGACGATCACGCTGCCGATGATGCGCTCGACCATCGGCGCGGTGCTTGCGCTGGGGGTGATCTTCACGCTGCAGCAGTTCGATCTGTTCGCCGCGATCACCCAGGGCGGACCGGCGGGGTCGTCCACCGTGGCGCAATACTGGTCATGGGAGCTGAGCTTCCGCGAGTTCGACTTCGGCCGCGGGGCGGTGATCTCGGTGTGCATGATCATCGTCGTGCTGTTCGTGTCGATGATCTATGTCCGCTCCACCCGCGCGGAGACGCGGCTATGAGCACCGCATGGACAAACCGCGTGCTGCTGCTGGTCGGGCTGGTGCTGGCGGGGATCTACCTGTTCCCGCTCTACTGGATGTATGTCACCAGCCTGAAGACCAATTCGTCGATCTTCGCGGTGCCGCCCGAATTCCTGCCCGGCGCGCCGCAATGGCAGAACTATGCCCTGATCTGGGAGGTGGCGAACCTGCCGCGCTTCCTGTGGAACTCGCTGGTCATCGCCACCGGGGTGACGGCGATCACCGCGATCACCGGGGTGGGCGCGGCCTATGTTCTGGCGCGCTACCGCAACGCCTGGGTGGATGTGTCGCTGTTTCTGGTGCTGATGTTGCAGGTGCTGCCACCGTCGCTGATGGTCACGCCGATCTTCGTGGGGTTCTCGTGGGTGGGCCTGCTGGACTATCCCCGCTTCGCCGCGGTGCTGGCGATTTCGGCCAAGACGATGCCGTTCTTCGTGATCCTGTGCCGCGCCGCGTTCATGACCGTCCCGCGTGAGCTGGAAGAGGCCGCGCTGGTGGACGGCAACTCGCGCGCCGGGGCGTTCTTCATGATCGTGCTGCCGCTGGCGCGCAACGGCATCCTGGTGGCGGCGCTGCTGATCTTCATGCAGGGCTTCGGGGAATTCGTCTACTCGGCCTCGCTGATCGCCGACAACCGCCTGCACCCGGCCTCGATCGGGATGACCAACTTTCTGCAGCCCAATGTGGTGAACTGGAACGCGATCATGGCCTATGCGGCCACCTATGTGACGCCGCTGATCGCCATCTTCGTGATCCTGCAACGCCAGATCGTCACGGGCCTGACCGCGGGAGCGCTGAAATGACCGATCAGATCGAAATCATCGACGTCCAGAAGCATTACGGGGCCTTCCACGCGCTCAAGGACATCAACCTGACCATCCCCAAGGGCCAGTTCGTGGCGCTGGTGGGGCCGTCGGGCTGCGGGAAGTCGACGCTGCTGCGCTCGATCGCGGGGCTCGAGGAGATCTCGGAGGGCACGCTGCGCATCGCCGGCGAGGTGGTCAACGGCGTCCCGCCGCGGCGGCGCGATCTGGCAATGGTGTTCCAGTCCTACGCGCTTTATCCGCACATGAACGTGCGCGACAACCTGACCTATGCGCTGCGGCTCAAGGGTGTGAGCAAGGCCGAGCGCGCCCGCCAGGCCGACGAGGTGGCGCGCGTGATCGGGCTGGAGAACCTGCTTGAACGCTACCCGCGCGAGCTGTCGGGCGGGCAGCGCCAGCGCGTGGCCATGGGCCGCGCGATCATCCGCCAGCCCAAGGCGTTCCTGTTCGACGAGCCGCTGTCGAACCTCGACGCCGCGCTGCGGGTGCGGATGCGCAAGGAAGTGCGCGCGCTGCATGACCGGATCGGCGCGACCTCGGTCTATGTCACCCACGACCAGATCGAGGCGATGACCATGGCCGACCATGTCGTGGTGCTGCGCGCCGGCGTGATCGAACAGCAGGGCGCGCCGATGACGCTCTATGATCGCCCGGCAAACCAGTTCGTGGCCGGGTTCATCGGGTCCCCGGCGATGAACTTCGTGCCCGCCGCGATCGGGCCCGACGGGCGCTCGGTGGTGCTTGAACTGGCGGGGAACCCGGCGCTGCCCATCGACATCGACGCCACGCCGGGGCGGCAGGTGATCGCCGGCCTGCGCCCCGAGCATCTGGAAATCGGCGCCCCCGATGCCGAGGGCGCGGCCACCATCACCATCGGCATGATCGAGCGCACCGGCTCCTCGTGCTACCTGTTCGCCGAGGGCGAGTCCGAGCTGATCATCGTGACCGGCGGCGAAACGCAGATCACGCCGGGGGACCGGATCGGGCTGAGCATCGCGCCGCGGCAGGTGCATCTGTTCGACCGCGACAGCACGGTGTCGCTGCGGGAGTGATCGCCATGGCGGACACGCGCAGCGACGTGGTGATCGTGGGCGCCGGGCCATCGGGCGCCGTGGCGGCGCTGGAGCTGGCGCGCGCCGGCATGTCGGTGACGGTGCTCGAACAGGGCGGCTGGGTCGCGGCCGAGGAATTCGACGGCGCCCGCCCGGAATGGGAACTTACCCAGCTGAAGAAATGGCACCCCAACCCCAACATCCGCGGCCGGCCCGAGGATTACCCCGTCGATGCCAGCGGATCGGATGTGAATCCGCTGATGTTCGCGGGCGTGGGCGGTGCGGCGCTGATCTTCGGCGCGCACTGGGTGCGCTTCATGCCCTCGGATTTCCGGGTGCGCAGCCTCGACGGCGTCGCCGATGACTGGCCGTTCACCTATGACGACCTCGCGCCCTTCTACGCATATGTCGAAGAAGCGGTCGGCGTCTCGGGCCTGTCGGGCAATCCCGCCTATCCCGACGGCGCGCCCTGCCCGTTGCCGCCGCTGCCGATGGGCAAGGTGGGGCGCAAGGCGGCGGAGGGGATGAACGCGCTGGGCTGGCACTGGTGGCCGGGGTCGAACGCGATCCCGTCGCGCGCCTATCGCGGGCTGCAGCCCTGCGTGCTGCGCGGCACCTGCGGCACCGGCTGTTCGGACGGAGCAAAGGGCACGCCGGACCGCACCCACTGGCCCGAGGCGCTCAGGCTCGGCGTGCGGCTGCTCACCGGCGCCCGCGTGGCCGACGTCGAGACCGATGCGCAGGGCCGGGCGTCGGGCGCCGTGTGGATCGACCGCGCGGGCGCGCGCCACCGGGCGCGGGGCGATGTGGTGATCGTGTGCGCCAACGGCATCGGCACGCCGCGGCTGCTGCTGATGTCGGGGCTGGCCGGGCGCTCGGGGCTGGTAGGGCGGCGGCTGATGATGCATCCCTATGCCGGCGTCATGGGGACCTTCGACGAGGATCTGGAAAGCTGGGTCGGCCCGGCGGGGCAGATCCTGGTGTCGATGCAGTTCTACGAGACCGACGCGTCGCGCGGGTTCCTGCGCGGCGCCAAGTGGAACGCCATGCCCGCGGGCGGCCCGCAGAGCTTTCGCGCCGGCTACACCGGCGGCACACTGACCGAAGGCTGGGGGCCGGCGCTGCACGACAGCGTGCGGCGCAAGTTCGGGCGCAGCTTCGAATGGGGCATCATCGGCGAGGATCTGCCCGATCCTGCCAACCGCATCGTGCTGTCGGACCACCTGACCGACAGCGACGGGCTGCCCGCCCCCGAAATCCGCTACACCATGTCCGACAACACGCACCGCATGCTGGCCTTCCACACCGCCCGCGCGGTCGAGGCGATGGAGGCCGCCGGCGCCATCGCCACCGAGGTCACGCCGCTGATCCGCGATTGCGGCTGGCACCTGATGGGAACCGCGGTGATGGGGAGCGACCCCGAAACCTCGGTGGTCGACGAATTCGGCCGCGTGCATGACGTGCCCAACCTGCTGGTGATGGATGGCAGCACCTTCCCCACCTCGTCGGGGATGAACCCGACCGCGACGATAATGGCGGTGGCTGCGCGCTCGGTGCTGGACCTGATCGAGCGGCGCGGCGAGATCGCGCCGGCGGCATGACGGGGCGTGCGATGGCCGACGACACCCTCCTGAGCGACGCAGAACGCGCCCGGCTCGCCGCGCTCGCCGCGCTGATGATCCCCGGCGACGAGCTGATGCCCGGCGCCGCCGCGCTGGCGCTGCACGGCACGCCGGTGGACACCGTGCTGCGGATCGACCCCACGCGCATCCGCCCCCTGCGCGGGTTTCTGGCGCTGCCCGGCGCGGTGTCCAGCCTGGCAGAGGTCGAGGCGCTGGCCCAGCGCGACCCTGACGGCTTCGCCGCGCTGGGGGTGGTGCTGGCGAACGCCTGTTTCATGCACCCCGACACCCGCGCCGCCATCGGTTATCCGGGGCAGGAGGCGCGCGACAGCTCCGCGGGCCTGAGCGACGCCGACCTCGCGCTGCTGGCCGAGGTGCAGGCCCGCCCCGGCCCGGCGCGTGACCTCTAACCGCGCGCGCTGGCGTAAAGCGCGAAGCAGCGCGGCCGCTCGGCGCGCAGCCGCGCGCGCAGCGCGTCCGACAGTTCCGGCGCGCCGGGGGGCGAGGCGTTGGCCACCGGCAGCGTGATCTCGGTCTCCAGCCGCTCCGACAGCCAGGCGGTGAAGCGGTCCATCGCCTCGTAGCGGAACAGCACGTCCACGCTGCCGCCGCCGCGCGGATTGGACAGGAACCGCCCCTGCGCGCCCACCTGCGCCCAGGGGGGCGAGGGGTCCGACAGATACCCCTCGACGAACGCGTCGAAGCTGAGCCCGGCGGTGGAGTTCGGGTGCCCCTCGCGCTCGGGGCGGGCGCGGTAGCGATACCAGCTTCCCAGCCAGTCCTCGGGCTCGCGGATCAGGGCGCAGGTTTCGGGCCGCTGATCGGTGTATTGCGCGATGAGCGGCGCAACGAAGCGCGCGAAGCGCTGCAGGCCCATGTGCTTGACCTGCGGCATGTTCCTGAACACCATGTCGGCCTGCCCCGCCAGCGCCATGTGCAGCGCGGTGCTGCCGGTCTTGGGGGTGGCCAGCAGGACCAGGTTCTTGCGGATGAAAACGAGCATGGGTCGCGCTCCGTGGGGTTACCCGACGGTGGGCCGGGGCGCGCGGGCTGTCAAGCCGGTCGCAGGCGTTCGCGCTCTGCGCAGAAAACGGGCGACATGCCCGAAAGATGCGCGCTCATCTGCCGCAATTCGCGGCGCTGCGCGGGTGTGCAGGGCGGAGCGATTGACCTTGCCGCCGCCAGCGGCTGCGCTGCGGGCAAGATGAACTCGCTCACCGATCTGGACCAGCACCAACGCAGTCAGGGGCGCGCGCAGGCGCGCTTTGCCGTCGCGCGCGGGTCGACGCGGCTGGAGCGGCTGCATCAGCAGGGCTCGGCCAAGCTGATCGTGCTGCCGGGCCCCGAGGCGGTGTTCCTGAACACCTCGGGTGGGCTGACGGGCGGCGACCGGCTGGAGCTGGGCCTGACGCTGGGGTCCGGCGCGCGCGTCACCGCGACCACCCAGACCGCCGAGCGGGTGTATCGCGCGGCCTCGGGGTCGGCGGCGATCAGTGTGGGCATGGAGCTTGGCGCGGGCGCGCATCTGGACTGGTTGCCGCAGGAGACGATCCTGTTCGACCGTGCCGCCGCGCGTCGTCGCACGCAGATCACGCTGGCCGAGGGTGCGACCTGCCTGATGTGCGAATCCGTGGTGCTGGGCCGTGCCGCGATGGGCGAGCGGGTGCACGAGGCCGCATTCACGGACTGGCGGCTTGTGCAGCGCGATGGCCGTCCCCTGCATCTGGAGGCGCTGACGCTCGACGCCGCGCGGCTGGCTGCGGGCGCTGCGGGGCTGGCCGATGCGCGCGCTTTCGCCACACTGGTGCTGGTTGCCCCCGACGCCGGGGACGCGCTGGGCCGAGCGCGCGCGGTGTCGGGTGCGGACGATGTGCAGGCGGCGGCGACGGCGCTGCCGGGGCGGCTGGTGGTGCGGATGATGGCGGCCGACGGCTGGCCGCTGCGCCGCGCGCTGATGCGGGTGATCCGCGCGCTGCGGCCGGGGCCGCTGCCGCGCGTCTGGCAGATTTAAGGAGCGATGATGAACCTGAACCCCCGAGAAAAGGACAAGCTGCTGGTCTCCCTCGCCGCGATGGTGGCGCGGGGACGGCTGGCGCGCGGCGTGAAGCTGAACCACCCCGAGGCGATCGCGCTGATCACCGATTACGTGGTCGAAGGCGCGCGCGATGGCCGTTCGGTCGCCGATCTGATGGAGGCCGGCGGCCATGTCCTGACCGCCGATCAGTGCATGCCCGGCATCCCCGAGATGATCCATTCGGTGCAGGTCGAGGCCACGTTCCCCGACGGCACCAAGCTTGTCACCGTCCACCACCCCATCCGCTGAAAGGGCCGACCGATGCGTTACCTGCTGCCGATTTTCGCGCTTGTTCCGGGGATGGCGCTTGCCCATCCCCACCACCACCAACACCACCACCACGAGGCCGGCTTCGCCGAGGGTCTCGCCCACCCGCTGCTGGGGCTTGACCATCTGATCGCGATGCTGGCCATCGGCGTGGTCGCCGCGCTGATGGGCGGGCGGGCGCGCTGGGCGGTCCCGGCGGCGTTTCTGGGCGGGATGCTGGTCTTCGGGCTGCTGGGCGTCGGGCGCGCGGAAAGCGATCTGGCCGAGCATGTGATCATCGCCTCGATCATCGTGCTGGGTGGTGTGATGGCGCTGTCGATGCGCGCGCCGCTGGTGCTGGTGGCCGCTGCGGCGGTGGTGTTCGGCGCGGCGCATGGCTACGCGCACGGCTCCGAAGGCACGGGCGATCCGGGCTATCTGGCGGGCTTCATGCTGTCGACGGCGGCGCTGCACGCGGCGGGCATCGCCGTGGGGCTGTGGATCGCGGGCCGGGCGGCGGTGGTGCCGCGCGCGCTGGGGGGCGTGATCGCGCTCTCGGGCGTCGTGCTGGCGTTCGGATAAGGGGGCGCGCCATGATCCCGGGTGAGATCCTGACCGCCGAGGGCACGCATGAGGTCAACGCCGGCGCGCCCGTTACCACGCTGATGGTCGCCAACACCGGCGACCGCCCCGTGCAGGTCGGCAGCCATTACCACTTCGCCGAGGCCAATGCCGGGCTGGAGTTCGACCGCGCCGCCGCGCGCGGTTTGCGGCTGGACATCCCCGCAGGCACCGCCGTGCGCTTCGAGCCCGGCCAGCGCCGCGAGGTCGCGCTGGTCCCCTATGGCGGGGCGCGGCGGGTCTATGGCTTCAACGGGCATGTGATGGGAGCGCTCTGATGGCCTACACGATTTCGCGCGCGGCCTATGCCGACATGTATGGCCCCACGGTTGGCGACAAGGTCCGCCTGGGCGACACCGACCTGATCATCGAGGTCGAGCGCGACCTGATCACCGAACGCGGCGGCCATGGCGAGGAGGTCAAGTTCGGCGGCGGCAAGGTCATCCGTGACGGCATGGGGCAGAGCCAGGTCACCCGCGCCGACGGCGCCATGGACACGGTGATCACCAACGCGCTGATCGTCGATCACTCCGGCATCCTCAAGGCCGATGTCGGTCTGCGCGACGGGCGCATCCACACCATCGGCAAGGCCGGCAACCCCGACACGCAGCCCGGCGTCAACGTCATCATCGGCCCCGGAACCGAGATCATCGCCGGCGAGGGCAAGATCCTGACCGCGGGCGGGTTCGACGCGCATATCCACTTCATCTGCCCCCAGCAGATCGACGACGCGCTGCATTCGGGGCTGACCACCATGCTCGGCGGCGGCACCGGTCCCGCGCATGGCACGCTGGCGACCACCTGCACGCCGGGGCCGTGGCATCTGGGCCGCATGCTGCAGGCGGCGGATGCGTTCCCGATGAACCTTGCCTTTGCGGGCAAGGGCAACGCGTCGCTGCCCGCGGCGCTGCACGAACAGATCCGCGCCGGGGCCTGCGCGCTCAAGCTGCACGAGGATTGGGGCACCACGCCCGCGGCCATCGACTGCTGCCTGACCGTCGCGGACGAGACCGACGTGCAGGTGATGATCCACACCGACACGCTCAACGAATCCGGGTTCGTGGAGAACACGCTCAAGGCGATCGGCAACCGCACCATTCATGCGTTTCACACCGAAGGCGCGGGCGGCGGGCACGCGCCCGACATCATCAAGGTGGTGAGCTCGCAGAACATCCTGCCGTCCTCGACCAACCCGACGATGCCCTACACGCGCAACACCATCGAAGAGCATCTGGACATGCTGATGGTGTGCCATCACCTGGATCGCAAGGTGCCCGAGGACGTGGCCTTCGCCGAATCGCGCATCCGGCGCGAGACCATCGCCGCCGAGGACATCCTGCACGACATGGGCGCGTTTTCGGTGATCTCGTCCGACAGTCAGGCGATGGGCCGCGTGGGCGAGGTGATCACCCGCACCTGGCAGACCGCGCACAAGATGAAGCTTCAGCGCGGGCGGCTGGGCGATGAAACGGGTGACAACGACAACGCCCGCGTGAAGCGCTACATCGCCAAATACACCATCAACCCGGCCATCGTGCACGGGATCAGCCGCCATATCGGCAGCGTCGAGGAAGGCAAGCGCGCCGATCTGGTGCTGTGGAACCCCGCGATGTTCGGCGCCAAGCCCGAGATGGTGCTGATGGGCGGGTCGATCATCGTGGCGCAGATGGGGGACCCCAACGCCTCGATCCCGGTGCAGCCGATGCATTCGCGCCCGATGTTCGCGGCCTATGGCCGGTCGCTGGAGCATTCGGCGGTGACCTTCGTCAGCCAGGCCGCGCAGGCCGATGGCGTGGCCGAACGGCTGGGGCTGGCGAAATCCACGCTGCCGGTCGAGGGCTGCCGCGGCATCGGCAAGGCCGACATGCGGCTCAACAGCGCCACGCCGGCGATCGAGGTCGACCCCGAAACCTACGAGGTCCGCGCCGACGGCGTGCTGCTGACCTGCGAGCCCGCGACCGAGCTGCCGCTGGCGCAGCGCTATTTCCTGTTCTGAGCCCGGAGCCCCCGATGAGCGATCTTCCCCCCGTCGCCCGCCTGCTGGCCGAGGCCCCGCCCCGGACCCACGGTCGCGTGGTGCTGGACTATGACGCGCGGCTGATGCGCCGCAAGCGGCTGGTCTGCGCGGACGGGCGCAGCTTTCTGGTGGACCTGCCCGAGGTCACGAACCTCGATGCGTGGTGGGGGTTCGAACTGGAAGACGGCGCCTGCATCGCCATCACCCCCGCCGACGAGGCGCTGGTCGAGGTCACGGGCGACCTGCCGCGGCTGGCCTGGCATATCGGCAACCGCCACACGCCGTGCCAGATCGAAGCCGGTCGCCTGCTGATCCGCCATGACCACGTGATCGAGGCGATGCTGCGCCAGCTTGGCGCCACGCTGCGCCCCGTCACCGGCCCGTTCACCCCCGAAGGCGGCGCCTATGGCCACGGGCGCACCATGGGGCATGACCATGATCACAGCCACAGCCACAGCCATGATCACGCGCACCACCACCACCACCACGGCTGACCCATGACCGACGCCGCCGATCTGACGCTGGTGCAACTGCTCTCGCCTGCCTTTCCGACCGGGGCCTTCGCCTATAGCCACGGGCTGGAGCAGGTGATCGCCGACGGCACGGTGCATGACGCCGCCAGCCTTGGCGACTGGCTGGGGGCGGTGCTGCGGTATGGCTCGGGCTGGCAGGACGCGGTGCTGCTGGGCATGGCGCTGCAGTCGGGCGCCGACCTGGACGCGGTGGACGCGCTGGCGCTGGCGCTCGCCGCCTCGGCCGAGCGGCTGACCGAGACCACCGAGCAGGGCGCGGCCTTCGCGCGCGCCGCCGCGCAGGTGGTGGGCACCCCGCAGCCCCCGCGTGCGCTGCCCGTGGCGGTGGCCGCGGCCACGCGCCCGCTGGGCCCGCCGCCCGAACGCGTGATCGCGCTTTACATGCAGGGCTTCGCGACCAATCTTGTCACCATCGGGGTCAAGGCGATCCCGCTGGGACAAAGCGCCGGGCAGGGGGTGCTGGCCGGGCTGCTGCCCGACATCGCGGCGCAGGCCGCCCGCGCGGTGACCGCCGGCCCCGACGATCTGGGCACCGCCTGCCTGGCCGCCGATCTGGCGGCGATGCGCCACGAAACGCTGGAGACGAGGATCTACAGGACATGAGCAAGCACGGACCCCTGCGCGTCGGCATCGGTGGCCCGGTGGGCGCCGGCAAGACCACGCTGACCGAAAAGCTGGCGCGCGCGCTCGCGGCGCGCTGTTCGATGGCGGTGATCACCAACGACATCTACACGCGCGAAGACGCCGACGCGCTGGTGCGCGCGCAGGTGCTGCCGGCCGAGCGGATCCGCGGCGTCGAAACCGGCGGCTGCCCGCATACCGCCATCCGCGAGGATGCGTCGATCAACCTCGCCGCCGTGGCCGATCTGACGCGGAGCTTCCCCGATCTGGAGCTGCTGCTGATCGAATCGGGGGGCGACAATCTGGCGGCGACGTTTTCGCCCGAACTGGCCGACATCACCATTTACGTGATCGACACCGCCGCCGGGCAGGACATCCCCCGCAAGCGCGGCCCCGGCGTGACGAAGTCGGACCTGCTGGTGATCAACAAGATCGACCTCGCGCCCCATGTGAACGTCGATCCGGTCCTGCTGGAGCAGGACGCGGCGCGCGCGCGCAAGGGGCCGTTCGTGCTGGCAAGCCTGACACATGGGCGCGGCGTCGACGAGGTCGTGGCGTTTCTGGAGCGCGAGGGCGGGCTGGTGCTGGCGCAGCCGGCGCAGCCGGCGGAGGCGGGGTGAGTTAGAGACTCCCACATAAGCGCGAGGCCGTCACGCCATCGTGCGCGGAATAAAGGCCGAAGGCCGCCGCGCATCGCCGGGCCGCCCCCCGGCACGGCGATTTTGCTTCAGAAGGCGCTCAGCCTCGCCGTTATGCGGATTGGGCCCGGATAAACCGCGAGAGCCCGCCCGTCGCATCGCCGCACCGCGGCCCGTCGCTGCGCTCTCACTTTGCCTCAGCCTGATCGATACGCGCGCTAGCCCGCCCGGCGCCGCAGCGCCGCCACCACAACGATCGAGCCCAGATAGATCAGGTTCACCACCAGCACCATCAGCCAGAACCGTGTGAGCCCCAGCCCGACCACGAAGGCGGTGCCGATCAGCAGCCACAGCGCCCGGTCGCGCTGGACGCGCAGCCCCTTGATCGACGGCGTGGGCAGGCGCGAGACCATCAACAGCCCGACCACGCCCAGCCACAGCGCCACGGCCAGCGGCGCGCGGTCGGGCTCGGTCACCTCGGCCAGCCCGGCAAAGACCGGCAGCATCGCCAGCATCGCGCCCGCAGGCGCGGGCACGCCGACGAAATACTGCCGCCCCGCCGGTTTCGGGTCGTCGCGGCTGATGTTGAAGCGCGCCAGCCGCAGGCACGAACACACCGCAAAGACCAGCACGAACACCCAGCCCGGCCCGTCCACTTCGCCGTGCAGCGCGTAGACGAAGACCAGCACGCCCGGCGCCACCCCGAAATTGACGAAATCGGCCAGCGAGTCGAGCTCGGCGCCGAAGTCGCTCGCGGCGTCGAGCTGGCGCGCGAGCAGCCCGTCCACCGCGTCCAGAAGGGCGGCGAACAGGATCAGCCCGGCGGCGAGCTCGAACGCGCCCTCAAACGTGAAGCGGATCGCGCTCAGCCCCGCGCAGAGCCCCAGGATCGTCACCAGATTGGGCATCAGCCGCGCCAGCGACAGGTGGCCCGACGCATGCTTGCGAAGGCCGCTGCCGGGGGGGCGGGGGGCGCGCATCGGATCAGCGGATCTCGGCCGCGCGCGGGGGTTCGTCGGCGCCCAGATCGGCGATCACCGTCTCGCCTGCGATCATGGTCTGGCCAGGTGCCACCAGCGGCGCCACGCCCTCGGGCAGGTAGATATCGAGCCGTGACCCGAAGCGGATCATCCCGAACCGCTCGCCCGTGGCCAGCGTCCGGCCCTCGGCGACCTCGCACAGGATGCGCCGCGCCACGAGGCCCGCGATCTGCACCACGCCCAGATGCCGGCCATCGGCCATCTCGATCACCACGCCGTTGCGTTCATTGTCCACGCTCGCCTTGTCGAGCGAGGCGTTGAGGAACTTGCCCGGCCGATACGCGACCTTCGCCACCGTGCCGGCGACGGGCGCGCGGTTCACGTGGCAGTTGAACACGTTCATGAACACCGACACACGGGTCAGCGGTGTGTCGCCCATCGCCATCTCGGTGGGCGGCACGGCGGGTTCGACCAGCGACACCACGCCATCGGCGGGGCTGACGATCAGCCCCTCGCGCACCGGGGTGTGGCGGTCGGGGTCACGAAAGAAGTAGTAGCACCAGATCGTCAGCCCCAGCCCGATCCAGCCCAGCGGCTGCCAGATCAGGAACAGCAGCACCGTGACGATGGCGAAGATGGCCAGGAACTTGTGCCCCTCGCGGTGCAGGGGCTTGACGACGGTGGACAGCATGTCGGCGGCCATGGGCGGTTCCTTTCGGGCGTGAGGTGGCTCAGGCGGCGTGCGCGCCATCGGCCAGCGCGGCGACGAAGCGCAGCACCTCGTCCACGGGGCGGCCTTCGCCGATCAGCTTGACGATGGCCGAGCCGACCACCGCGCCGTCGGCGACGGCCGCGATCTCGCGCGCGGTGTCGGGCGCCGAGATGCCGAAGCCCACCACCACGGGCAGGTCGGTGGCGGCCTTGATCCGCGCGACCTCGGGGCCGACATCGGCAGCCTGCGCCGATGCCGCGCCGGTGATCCCGGTGACGGAGACGTAATAGACGAAGCCCGAGGTGTTGCTCAGCACCTTTGGCAGGCGCTTGTCGTCGGTGGTGGGCGTGGCGAGGCGGATGAAGTTCAGCCCTGCGGCCTGCGCGGGCAGACAGAGTTCGTCATCCTCCTCAGGCGGGAGGTCGACGACGATCAGCCCGTCGACGCCTGCGCGGCGCGCATCCTCCAGAAAGCGCGCGACGCCGCGGTGATAGATCGGGTTGTAGTAGCCCATCAGCACGATGGGGGTGGTGGTGTCGCCTTCGCGAAAGGCGCGCACCATGTCCAGCGTCTTGTCCAGCGTCTGGCCCCCGGCGAGCGCGCGCTGCCCCGCCGCCTGGATTGTGGGGCCGTCGGCCATGGGGTCGGTGAAGGGCACGCCAAGCTCGATGATGTCCACGCCCGCGCCCGGAAGTCCCTTCATGACGGCAAGCGAGGTCTCGACATCCGGGTCCCCGCCCATGATGTAGGCCACGAAGGCCTTGCGGCGCTCGGCGCGGAGCCGGGCGAAGGTGTCATCGATTCGGGTCATTGGCGGCGCGGTCCCCTGCTGTGGTCCGGGGCGGTTTGCGCCATGCGCGGGCGAAAATCAATGACCCCGGACCGTGTGGGCGGTGCGGTGCGACGCAAAACCGGTTTCACCCGGACCCGGTTTCGGCTTAGAAGCGCGCCATCGAGGAACGGGGGACGGATCATGGGCTTTCGCATGGGGATCGTCGGGCTGCCGAATGTCGGCAAGTCGACGCTGTTCAACGCGCTGACGCGCACCGCCGCAGCGCAGGCGGCGAATTTCCCGTTCTGCACCATCGATCCCAATGTCGGCGAGGTGAACGTCCCCGACACGCGGCTGGACCGGATCGCGGCGATTGCGGGGTCGAAGGCGGTGATCCCGGCGCGGATCACCTTTGTCGACATCGCCGGGCTGGTGCGCGGGGCGTCGAAGGGCGAGGGGCTGGGCAACCAGTTCCTGGCCAATATCCGCGAGGTCGACGCCATCGCGCATGTGCTGCGCTGCTTCGAGGATGACGACATCACCCATGTCGAGGGCCGCATCGACCCCATCGCCGACGCCGACACCATCGAGACCGAGTTGATGCTGGCGGATCTGGACTCGATCGAACGGCGGCGCGCCAATCTGGTGCGCAAGCTGCGCGGCGGCGACAAGGAGGCCGCCGATCAGGACCGGCTGCTGGCCGCCGCGCAGGCGGCGCTCGAGGATGGCCGCCCCGCGCGCACGGTTGCGGTGGCCGAGGATGACGCCAAGGCGTGGCGCCAGTTGCAGTTGCTGACCGCCAAGCCCGTGCTGTTCGTCTGCAACGTCGAGGAAGGCTCGGCCGCCGAGGGCAACAGCCAGTCGGCGCGGGTGGCCGAGATGGCGGCGGCGCAGGGCGCGGCGCATGTGGTGATCTCGGCCCGGATCGAGGAGGAGCTCGCGCAGCTTGACGATGACGAGGCGGCGATGTTCCTGCAGGAAATGGGGCTGGAGGAGCCGGGTCTGAACCGGCTGATCCGGGCGGGCTATGCGCTTCTGGGGCTGCAGACCTATTTCACCGCCGGGCCGAAGGAGACGCGCGCCTGGACGATCCCCGCGGGCACGCTCGCTCCGCAGGCGGCGGGCGTGATCCATGGCGATTTCGAGCGCGGCTTCATCCGCGCCGAGACCATCGCCTGCGATGATTTCCTGAGCCTGGGCGGCGAGGTGGCTGCGCGCGAGGCCGGGCGGCTGCGCGCCGAGGGCAAGGCGTATGAGGTCCGCGACGGCGACGTGCTGAAGTTCCTGTTCAACACCTGACCCCCGTCCCGCGCGCCGTTCGGGCCGCGCGCCCACCCACCCACCCGTCGCGCGCGGCCCGAAC
>LFIK01000149.1_pt1 | contig 47262 bp, 38 predicted proteins | sample 643401 | NCBI WGS metagenome assembly LFIK01 (sample SAMN03777447, study PRJNA286221) | soda lake metagenome | biome: soda lake; feature: Kulunda steppe; material: water; isolation source: sample T5-Br brine of Lake Tanatar-5 | place: Russia: Kulunda steppe | collected 2010-07
GCGCCTGCACCCGCAGACGTTGTTCGAGCTCGCCGAGCAGCCAGTTGCTCCGGTCGAGCTCGGTGAGGGCGCCTTCGCGGTGGCGGCCGCATGCCAGCTGGTAGCGGACGCCGGCGGCCAGGCTGCGGGCGTTCCAGACGCAGCTGGGGTTGACGCGGACCTGCCACCGTCAGGTCCGCGTCGGTGTGGGCGGTGAGCTGCCTGTGGGTGCTGCAGCGCAGGTCGCCGTGGGTCCTGGTGACCGTGGCACGGTCGTGGGCGGCCAGCACCTGGCCGGCCGCCGTTGCCGGCAGGTTGACGGGCGCGGGACCACCACCGCAGGCCAGCAGCACATGCTGGCCGACGTCGGCGGGGAGCCGGTGACGGTGGCGTTGACTGTGCTGTACAGCCGACAACCCGACCCCGCCGCTATGAAGGCGGCGGGGTCGGGTTCCCGGTCAGGTGCGAGGCGCCGCGTCTTCGCCGCGCACCGCACCTGACTGCGGAACTTAGAAACCCCAGTGGGTAGTGAGGTGGTCGCTGACCTGGTCAGTGAGCGACTCTCGTTCATCTTCCTGGAAAGCGGCGGGCAGTTCCACGTGCGGCGGGTCTGCCGGCTCGCCGGCCGCGTGCGGGGCGGCGGTTCCCTGTTCGGGCAGCTGCGATGGGTCAGTAGTGGTCATAATGCGTGCTCCTGAGCAGCGGGTGGTGTCCCCAACCGTGTCTGCTGGGCGGTGTGCGGCAACCGGTCGGCAGGCTGTGGTCCTGCCCTGGTCAGTCGCTACGCACCGACAGGGTCACCTCGAACGGTTCGACCTCGAGCATCTCGCCAGGGGCGCATCCGCTGCTGCTGCGGCTTGCCAGGAGCACACCGCTGACCCCGTCGCCGGTTGCGATGTCGAGCTCCGCACCGGCACGCAGCCGACCGTGCGCTGTGATCGTGGGCAGATCGTCAGCGTCGTAGCCGACGGTGTACACATCTAGCGACCCGCGTGTTGACCCATCGACATGCTCCGCAGCAAGGGTCACCTGGGTGCCGTCGCTGAGCCGGCGGTCCAGCATCACTTGGGCGTGCGGCCGGTTGATCGGCGCGCACGGGGCGAGCTGCGGTGGCAGCTGCCGCCCTCCGTGAGAGAACTGCCAGCTGTGCAGCTGGCTGAAGTGCTCGTCGCCCGCCTCGGCGTCGGCTGCGCCGGCGGGCGGTGCAGGGTTTCTCACGGTCGCTGTGTCGGTTGTGGCGGAAACGTCGAGCTGTACCGGCAGGTGGTTCGACACCAACGGAAACTCTGCTGGCTGGGCAGTTGCCGCAGCAGCCCGGGCGCGGACCCGATCGACCAGCTGGTCTTCGAAGATCCAGCTGGTGATCGCCTCGGCGCCGTCCCGCGCCAGCGCAGCGGTCGCTCGGCTGCCGGGATGGGAGTTGGAAGGGATGACCCACAGCTCGGTGTCGTCTTCGACCTGCTCCCGCAGCTGCTGGAGATGGTGCATCTGTGCGGATGGCACACCCACTTCCGCCAGGGCAGCGCCGATCGCATCCGTGCGCCATTGGTTGCCCTGCCGGTAGTCGACCGGAACGCCGACCAGCGGTGTGTTGCCGGCAGTGTCGACCAGCTCGTCGATCGCGTCGAGAAACAGCGGCCAGTACACCCCGTGCGGGTCAGCTACCTCGGGATCATACAAGCTTGGCAGCGCACTGTCTTCACGGAACTGCTCTTCCCACTGGCGGCACTGCCCTTCGACCTGATCAGCCGCCACCTCGGTGCCCACCAACTCGTTGGTGGGACGGTCGACCGGATCCTCATACACGTCCGACAGCGCGTATGGGCATTGGCTGAACGCTGGGTCCAACTCCACATACGGCGGGTTGTCGCAGTCGCGCCGGTCACCATCGCAGAAGCGCTGCTCAGCACCGGTCGGGATGAAGTCGTTTTGGTAGTACGCCAGCACGAGCAGGTCCGGGTCGACCTCGTTGAGTATCTCTTCGGACAGCCGTTCAGCGTGCAGCATGGTGCTGGTTCCACTGCGCGCCAGGTGGACCACTTCAAACGTGCCGGGCTCGGTCCGGTCGTTGAGTTCGTCCTCAAGTCGGACACCCCACCGCATGTCCAGGTCCGCGACGCCGTGCCCGGCCGTGTTGGAGTCACCCAGCAGCAAGATCCGCAGGGGCGCCAGTGCGTGGACCTCGTCAGCTGCGACCTGCGAGTCGTGGAACGGCGCGTCGACCGGCTTTCCCAACCGGTCGCGGTTGGAGGCGTTGATGAACGCGTCCTCGCGCTGCCAGGCCACATCTCCCGCCAACGCCTCTTCTCGTCGGTCAACCACCAGCCACACCAGCATGCCGACCATGAGCAGGACCCCGGCAACCACAGCACGCAGCTTCATGCGCAAGACCGTCCGACGCGGGCTGGGCGTGGCCCGCAGCCCCACACAGTGCAGTGGACGACCGCAGCACCACAGGTACAGCTGACCATCGATTGCGTCGGCCGTGTCGGCGCTCACGGTGCGGCACACAGCACATCCACCGACACCCAGAAGGGAGCTGCTGTGACAACTGCCACAGGGGACCCATCGAGGTACCCGACCAGGTTGATCACCGACCCCGACCACATCCCGGCACTGGCCGAGGTGGTCGGCCGTGCGTCCAGGGTGGCGGTCGACACCGAAACCCACGCCGCGACCACGTTCGTCTCCGACGGCATGTGGTCCGCGCTCCGTGTTATCTCGTTGGCTGTCAGGAACCCTGACGGGACCTACGAGAAGTTCGTCATCGATATGCGGGATGTTCCCGCCGACAGGATCGCTGCCGTCATGGCCACGATCGAGGTTGCTGACGCGTGGAACGCCAACTTCGACGACCGCGTGTTGCAGCTTGCCGGCTGCAACGTCGGGTCCTGGCGGGACGCGATGTTCACCGACGGTCTGCTGCACAGCGGTATGGCCGGGTTCGAGTTCTGGCACTCGCTGTCGTTCGCTGCCCGGAAGTACCTCGGGATCGAGATGGACGGCAAGGGGACGACCCAGACGTCCTACGACGCAACCTCCGACCTGACCGAAGAGCAGATCGCCTACGCCGCCGACGACGCGCTGATCACCTTGTGGGTAGCTGAAGTTGTCGACGAGCTGGCCGCCAAGCACGGCCTTGACGTGCCGGTCCAAAAGGAGCAGGACGCCCGCCCGTTCATCTTGGAGATGTCCGAACGTGGTGTCGAGTTCCAGATGGAGCGGTGGCGCGAAGTGCTTGCCGGGTACCAGAACAGTAAAGCCGCAGCACTGTTGGAGATAGCCAAGCTCACCGGTGGTGCGGAGATGACCCTGTTCGGCGAGTCGGACAACCCGACGTGGAACCCCGACTCCGACCCGCAGGTGCGCGACGCGCTCAACCAGTGGGCAACCGACGCGGTGAAGGACTTCACCGGCGGCCGGCTGCTCACACGAACCGACAAGCTCGACAGGACCACGCTCAAGCAGATCGCACATCCGCTGTGCGGTCAGCTGCTGGACTACCGGGCCCACACCAAGATGTTGTCCACCTACGGTGAGAATCTCACCAAGTTCGTCGCCGACGACAACCGGATCCGACCTCGCTACCGGCAGGGCGGTGTGGTCGCCACCGGGCGCCTTGCGTCCGACCGGCCGAACGCGCAAAACTTCTCACCGCTACAGAAGCCCTACTTCCGACCGTCACCGCAGACACGTGCTGACGGCACGCAGATCCTGCGCGCCTACGTTTACGCCGACCTCTCGCAGGTCGAGCTGCGTGTTCTGGCAGAGATATCGGGAGACGAGCGGATGCGGGAGCTGTTCCGCCTCGGCGGTGACTTCCACGCCAACACGGCCGCGGACATGTTCCAGATTGACATGGACAAGCTCGCGGAGGAAAACCCGGCCTTGTGGGGAACCACCCGCAAGAAAGCCAAGGGTGTCAACTTCGGCATCCCCTATGGTCTCGGCGCCGCTTCGCTGGCGCAGGACCTGACGGTCAACGGTGGCGTCAAGACCGAGGTGTCGGAAGCCGCCGACATGCTCACGGCCTACGGCAAGAGCTACCCCAAGGTCGACAAGCTGCTGACCGACCGCGACAAATACGTCCGGCAGGTTGCCAAAGACACCGCATCGGTGGACTGGGACCTGAGCTTTCGCTGCTTCGAGCTGCACAGCGCTGCCGCCCCGGCAGTCAAGGCGATGAAGCGTCGGATGCGACGGGCCCCGTCGATGGAGGAGGTCTCCCAGGAGATCCTCTCCGACACCGCACTGGCTGAGACCCTTGACAGCACCACCGACGAGGAGCAGCTAGCTGTGGCGCGCGCCCAGCATGTGGCTGATATCCGGTGGGCGCTGACGTTTGACCGTCCGGTGGTCCTCACCCATGAGGGCGCACCGTGGGCGTTCGAATCGCGCACGCTGACCGGGCGACGGCGACTGTTCACCGTCGCGATGGACTCGTCGACCAAGGACAAGTTCGAAGGGCTGATCACCTCAGCGATGTTGACGATCTGCACCTCGGACAACCCTGTGATCGACCAGCTGCGCCACGAGTTCGCGCAGAACCACGGGCTGCAGCTGCCGGAAGGTACCGACCGGTGCCCGAAGCGCAGCGGTGAACGTGCCAAGGCGTACCGTGCTCGCACCTCGCAGTTCCGACGGGACGAGCGCACCCGGTGCGTCAAGGAGTTCGAAGGGCAGAACAAGCCGCTGAAGTACGAGCTGCTCAAGTTCGTTCTCGACCGGATGGGTCGCGACGTCGTCTACAGCTTCCTGCTGCCGATGGCCTTCGAGGATCAGGTCCGCGGGATGGGCAACCGTTTCCGCAACCACCCGATCCAGTCGCTGGTCGCCGACATCGGTCTGGAGTACTACGCAGACCTGCATGAGCGGCTGCCCCGCTACCGCAACGCTTTCCCGGTACAGGCGGTCCATGACTCGATCACGATCGAGTGTGACTTGTCTGAAGCCGTCGCCCTGTGCGCGGAAGTCAAGGAGGCGCTCGAATCGGCCCTGAGCAGGTGGTGTCCGAGCGTTCCTGCGGTCGCTGACGCTGACATCCGACTCAGCTTCGACGATGAAGACGTCATCACCGAACAGCAGGTTGAGCAGCGGCTCGCTGAACCCGCCGCCGTCTGAGTTGGGCGGTGTGACCGCTGCTGCGGCTCGAAACCGCCGCACATCCGAGGCCGGCCCCACTGGGGCCGGCCTCTGGCTGTACGGGCGGGCCCGACACAGCTGATCGGCTGCTCGCCCGCATCTGGCATGACCTTCCTTGCGGTTTGCAGGCAGCTGGTGCCTGCCACGTCGCCGCGCTGGTGGGCGCAGCAGACCCGTCAGCGGCGTCCTGCCGGCTGATTGCCGGCCGTCTCGCTGACCAGTGGACGTTGGACGCCGCAGCGGGCTGCCTCACCGGGCTTGCCGTGGTGTTTCCGTACCGGTGGTGCGAACCGGACCTGGGCGGTGCGTTGACCGCGGTCAGCGGACGTCTTGCTGAAGATCCACGATGAGCATCACGCTGCCCACTCGAACCGCAGCGGACGCCGCAGCGTGGTCCACACCGCCCGTAGCCGTACGCTCCGCACACCAGGCCACACAAGGTGCGTTGGCCCCTGCTGAGCCGGCAGCCGCAGAGCTGGTCTCGGCGATGCGTGCGGCCGCATCAGCACCAGCTGCCAGGCACCTGTGGCACAGAAGCCGCGCCCAGGCCGCTGCTGCTGCGACGTTGGCACGCCGGTATGGCACCGCCAGCCAGCAGCAGCGGACCGACCGGCTGGTTGCACGGCTGGCAGGCGACCGGAAACGGTGCACTCCAGCCCGACCGTCAGCCAGCTCGCCGACCCGCAGCAGGCCGCCGCCCTGCGTCGGCAGCTGCTGGTGGATCTGCGCCGCACCGCCGGCCGCATCGGCCGGATCTCACCAACGGAGCGGGCCGGCGCGCACGTCTGCGTCTGACAGCTCCGGTACGCATCCGGTTGCGCGCATCACAGCTGTTTGCGAGCACAGCCGCACGGTATGTGGCTTGGGACCGTGATCCGGGTTCCACTGCCACGTCGTTGTTGCGCACGACGTGAACGGGCCAGTGGCCGCACGGTGTGCACACCGGGAACGTGGCAGCCAGCAAACCGCACGGGTACTGGCCGCTACAGCTGCGGGGCCTGCTTCAAAGATGCGGCTGTCACGTTCCGTGGGGTGATGCCACCGTCGTCGGCGGTCAGCAGTACCGGCTGGTAGCGCGGTGCCTCCAGCACCAGTACGTCCAAGCCGGTGCGGGCAGGACGCTCGAGCATCCATTTGCGTACCGCTGTGGTTGCTGCGTCCAGTTCCTGGTGGCGGCAGGTCAGCGCACACAACCCGAACCCGGACCGCTCGTACAACGTCAGCGGACCGGCCTGCGCAGCGACGCTGTCCAGCTGCGGCAGCACCAGCAGCGGGACGATGCCAGCCCCAAACCGCAATCCAAGCAGGGGCACCTGTTGCGCGGCGCGCGGCAGGCGCCGAGGATCAGGTTCCACATCCCAGCTGCCGGCTTCCAGGTCCCGGATCAGCCGCCACAGCACGTATGCCTGCTCCCGCTGCTGGCTGGCTCGCAGCAGCTCCCACAGGTTCGGTGGCACCTGTGCCTGATGGTCGAGGCGCGGCCGGCCCGATGGGGCGGTGTGGACGAACACCTCGCCGCCAACCGGCTCCAGGTCGAGTTCCCCCCGGTCGAGTGCTGCTCCCAGCAGGTCCAGTACCCTGCCGACGTCGATCCCGGTGCTGGCTGAGTACTCGTTGACGGTCGCGCAGGCTTGCGGACGCTCGTGCATCACCCGGGTCATGCGGACGTCGTCAAGCGCCAGGTACGGCTTCGTCGGATCGTGCTGGTAGCTCACGGTGTACCGCCTTCTGTCTTGTCAGGGCCGGTGATCCGGTCTCGGAGGTCCTGCAGCTGCTCGCGGAGCTGTTCCGGTAGCTGCGGATCGTTGATCGCTGTCAGCAACAGGTGGTCCAGTTCTTGTACGGCTTGACGGTGGCGGTCGTACTCGCCCTGCGCCCGCTGGCGCATACCGTCCAGCGCTGCGAGACGGTCACGGCTGAAACGGTCGAACAGCCGTTCCAGCTGAGCGGGGCTGAGGAACCGTGCCGCTTGCTCGGGGCTCAGCGGAGCGTGTGCTGCGGGCTTTGGCAGCGATGCGGTGCGCCGCCGCAGCTCCTCGTCGTACGACATGCGGGTGGCATGCAGCTGCCGGGTCGTAGCCAACGCCCGCAACAGCAGGTGCTGGACGGCTTTCTTCCGCACCAGCTGCGGGTTGGCTGCGAGAAACTCTGCTTCCTGCGTGCTCAGCGGCACGTCAGCAAGGTTGGGGTCGTCGTTGTACGTGGCATGGCCTCTCACGCAAACAGTGTCGGACCGGACCTGCCCAACACTTTGTTGGTGAGGCCTTGCGTCTGCGGGCGGTGCCGGCACGGTTCCAGATATGCCGAGCGACCTGACGACCCAAGCCCCGTCTGATCTGCGGTTGGGAGACATCGTGTCTCTGCCTGATGGCCGGTCGTTGAGTCTGCGGATGCTTGCCGATGTCGAGGACAACGAACTTGGTGTCTGGCGGCTTGCACTGTTGGGGGAGATGGGGCTGGTCGCAGCGTTCCGTGAGGTTGAGTTGGATCTGCTCGAGCCGGTGGCGCAGATGCCGCCGCAGCTGGCGTCAGCCAAGCCGCTGTGCGAGGGCGAAGCTGCCTACTGGTCGCCGCACCTGCCCGCACTCGACCATGCGATGGGTGGGCTGCTCTACAAGCTGCTGCTGCTGCGGGGCACGTTGTCGCCGGCAGCGATCATCACCCGGGGCGTCGAGTCGGTGGTGTTCCTCAAGTCCGGTCGGGTGCCGCTGTGGCAGGTGCGGACCACGCGCATGCCTCGTGCCGCGCAGACCAGCACGCGGGTGTCACGCTACGCCGCGACCGTTGACCCGGCCGGGCAGCCGGTGCAGGACCCAAATCCTGACTGGGCGAAGCCACTGCCGGCACCAGCTACACGGTAAACGCCCGGCGCGGCCCGGTTTCAGCTGGCCGGTGCGGTTGCCAGGCCCCCTCCGGCCTGCGGGTCGGGGACCGTCGCCGGCGTCGCAGCCGGTGTTCCGGCTCGGTGTTGCGCCTGCTCGCTGCCGTAGCTGTCAACCAGCGCACGTAGCTGCTCCAGCCGCAACGTCTCCTGGCGCTGCAGTGCGTCTGCTGTGGCAGCCAGCAGCTGCTGCTCTGCGTCGAGCAGCGCGCGGGCCTGCACCAGGCTCTGCTCGATCAGTTCGGCGGCCTCACGATCGACTGCGTCTGCGGTCGGGCCGTCGAGACGTAACCGCTCCTCGTTGCGGGCCAGCGGGACCTCACCCATACCGAACGCTGCGACCATCTGGGTCGCAAGCTGCGTTGCAGCCTGCAGGTCGCCGTGTGCTCCTTGGGTGTAGTCACCGTCGAGCAGCTGTTCCTCCGCTGCCCGGCCAGCCATGGTCACGCAGAGGCGGCTGGTTGCCTGCGTGCGGGTCAGCAGCTGGTCGTCGGCGCCTTGCGTCCAAGTAGCCCCGCCGGTGCCGCCACGCGGCACGATGGTGACCTGCACCGGATCGTCGGCCTGCTCAAGCAGCAGCGCAGCGACAGTGTGCCCGGCTTCATGCCAGGCGACGATCCGCTGGTCGCGGTCGGTCACCAGCGCAGAGCGGCGCTCACGGCCCAGCACACTGGTTGCGATGGCGTTCTCCACCCGCGCGGTGGAGATGCGTTTTTCGTTGTTGCGGGTTGCGTCGAGCGCTGCTTCGTTGAGCAGCTGTTCGAGCTCTGCGCCACTCATCCCGGGTGTGCGGCGCGCGATACCGGCCCAGTCGATGTTGCCGTCGAACGGACGGTCGGCGGCGTACAGCCGAAGGATCCGTTCCCGGCCGCCTCGGTCGGGAGGTGGGACAGCGATCTTCCGGTCGAACCGGCCGGGACGCAGGAGTGCCGTGTCCAGTACGTCGGAACGGTTGGTGGCCGCCATGACGATGATGCCGCTGTTGCGGGCGAACCCGTCCATCTCCTCGAGCAGCTGGTTGAGGGTGCCTTCGCGCTCGTCGGTTGCACCGTTGGGTATGCCCTGGCCGCGCTGCTTACCGATCGTGTCGATCTCGTCGATGAAGATGATGGCTCGGCTGTGCTCACGCGCTCTGTTGAACAGGTCCCGCATCCGTGACGCGCCCAGTCCGGCGAACATCTCGACGAACTGTGCACCGCTGATGGCGTAGAACGGCACGCCCGCCTGCCCGGCGACCGCCCGCGCCAGCAGGGTCTTTCCGGTTCCGGGCGGGCCTTCCAGCAAAAACCCGCGCGGCAGGGTCGCACCGTTGCGGGTGTAGCGTTCCGGTTCGTGTAGGAAGTCGACGACCTCAGCTAGTTCTGCGACGGCTTCGTCGATACCGGCGACGTCCGAAAACCGGGTCGAAGGGATATCGACCGGCGACTTGTTGCGTTTCGACAAGCCAAGCGCGCCAGCGCCACCCAGACCGCCCTTGCGTAGCACCAGCAGCAGCACAGTCAGCAGCAGCAGCAGCGGCAGCAAGCTGACAGCCATCGACGCGAGCAGCCCCTGCCGCTGAACGGCAATCACGGTGGTGTCGACACCAGCGTCGCGCAGCTGGTCCGCCACCTGCGGTGTGGACGACAGCGGCACGACCGCGTGGACGAAGCGGCTGGTTGCGCCCTGGTCGAGCTCCAAAACAGCTGCCGGGATCGTGTCGTCCACCCACGCCTGCTCGACGTCGTCACTGATGTGCGCACCCAGCTGCGAGTAAGGGATCTCCTCACCCAGCTGGTAGGGGGCGCCTGCACCGCCGCTCCCACGAACCAGGAGAAGCAGGAGAAGCAGCAGCCCTGCGTAGAGCACCCATCGACGGCGCGGGTCGTCGGGAAGCTGCCGCCGCAAGGACGTCACCAGCTGCTGCCACGGCGGGCCATCTGCCTGCGGCGTCTGTGGCGGGCCGGCTGGTGCGCGGCTGCCTCCGCGGCCAGTGTGGCTCTGGTCACCTGAGCTCTGCCCGGTAGCTGTCGGATCGTCCGGGGCCTGCTGCTGGTCGCCGTGCTGGCTTCGGGGGGCAGGTAGGTGGCTGGTCATGTGCTCCACCGTCCGGCTGGCACACAGAACGTCAACGCAGCGGCACGCGGCAGTCGGGTATCCCGCGCGTAACGCTGCGGTGGCACCGAATCCACGACGAAGGCAGCACCAGTGGCAGTCGCGCCACCAGCAGCGTCGGATCTGCCTGCACGTCCAGCGAGATGTCGTGGCCGTACGCGACCTGGTGGCGATACCTGTATGCATCGGCGTTGCGGTGCGCCATACTCTCGCGTATGGACGTCACGGTCATCGACATGGGTACCTTGCAGTTCGCCTGGGACGCCGACAGCCACGAGGTTGTCGTCCAGTCGGACGGTCTGGGCATCCTGCTACGCACAGCTATCGCGGAGCAGACCTCTGACCGTGAAGCCATATTCATCGCACTGGACTGTGTGCTTGACCAGGTGCGGTTACCTGACCCAGATGGCCAGTGGCGCCCGGTTGCGTTGTACAACCCGCTGTCTGGCCAGGTATCGGTTGGTGCGCTGCCAGAGACTGAGGTGTATGGCACAGACCTGGTTGAGCTTTCCCCGTTCGGGACCCCTGCCCGCTGCGTCGACGGTCATCTGGTTGCTGACCGGTGGGAGCTGCAGCGTGTGGTTCCCGACATCGCCGCCATCCAGCAGGCAATCGCTGCGCACTGATCTGCCGGCCCGGCGGGTGTCCAGCTCAGCCGGTGGTCGCACCCGTGCCGGAGTCCGTTGGAGACGCAGCTGCGGGCGTGCGGGAATCACCTTCGTGAGCGGCTGCGGCCTTCGCTGAGCTGCGTCTGCCAGCTGGGCATGCCAGAAGGCGGAGCCGACCGCCAGCGGGTTGAGAGTGGCACACCGGACAGTTGGTGGGTGCTGGTGTACGCACCACCCGGTGGTGTGCACGCCAGCTCGCAGGTCCTACTAGCCCGTTTCGTCAGCGTTGCTGTCGAGGGCTGCGGGCTCGTTGCCGTCCAGCGGCAGTTCATCGTTTGGGCTGTCGGGCGGTGGCGGGCCGTCGTCTGGGGCTGCGGGCTCGTTGCCGTCCAGCGGCAGTTCGTCGTTTGGGCTGTCGGGCGGTGGCGGGCCCTCGTCTGGGGCTGCGGGCTCGTTGCCGTCCAGCGGCAGTTCATCGTTTGGGCTGTCGGGCGGTGGCGGGCCGTCGTCTGGGGCTGCGGGCTCGTTGCCGTCTGCAGCAGCGTCAGGCGCCGCGGTGTCAGCGGCAGTGGCATCACCGATCGCGCTGTCTGACAGCGACCAGACCAGCACGACTGCTGTTAGCTGGAGGAAGCTTCCATCGCGGATCTCACCCTCCTCATCGGCCGGCAGAATCTCCATCGAATCGAACGTCACCAGCCGGTCCGGCAGGGTGTGAACCCGTTCGACGAAGTCTTCCAGAAGGTCCAGTTCACCGGCTACGGAGAGGCTGTACGCCGTTGGTACCAGCGCTGTGCTATCTGGGGCGTCATACTGGATGGGCTCGGGGTCGGAACGACGATCAACTCCCGCGTCGATGGAAGCGGACGCGATGTCGACCGCCACTTCCAGGTCGGACGGATCCTGCGGCAGCACAGCTTCGAGCTCACCGACCCGGCGCGCCAGGTCGTCGCCGGTGGCAACGTTCTGCTGCTGCAGCTCCTGGACTGCCTCCTCGAGCTGGTTGTACTCGTGTTCTACCTCAGACAGTTCGGAAGACGCCACATAGAGTTCACGCTGATAGCGCTCGAACAGGAGGAAGTACACCGCAGCGACGGTGCCGGCAGCCAGCAGCACACCGGCGAGCAGACGCGGGTCAAAGTTGCGGAAGATCTCGTTCACTGGTCATCCTCATCCTCGCTTTCGTCTGCGTCGTCGTCGCTTTGTAGCTGCGCATCCGCGCTGAGGACCGACATGCGGTCGGGAGCTGTCAGCTGCATCGCCACCAACCGTGTGGACATAGATGGTGACAGCGCCTCACTCTCGACACCGGCGACGATGATCTCAGCGTCGCCGGCGCGCTGCATCTGCATCGTGGACAGGAACGGCAGCCGCAGAACCTGGTCTCCCCAGTCTGCTGCCATGACGATGTCCTCCCCGACACCAGATATCTGGACCACTTCGCCGGGTTGGCTGGTGTCCACGTCGGGGAATCGTTCCGAGTCCAGCCCCCCGCCGATGACGATCCGACTCATCAGTGCCTCACTGCTGATGCTGGCGATCAGCGACCCCAGAAGACCGAAGTAGTCCAGCTGGGTAGCCGCGACCCGTTCCAGGTCGGCGTTGAGGCTCTGTTCGCGTCGAAGCAGTTCGGTGATCGACGCGTCGGTGCCTGACGGCTCGCCCAAAGCTTCGAGCTGTGCTAGCCGGTTCTGCTCGGCCGTGTCGATGTTCGCGCGGGCGTCCGCCAAGCTTGCTCGTGCCTGCGCAGCGAACACGCCCAGTACCGCAGCAGCGAGGAGCAGCAGCCCGATGAGCACGAGGAGCGACATGCGCGCCTGCCGCGTGGTTTTGTACGCACCGTTGAGGAAATCGAAGGACGACAGCGGGATCTCCCGCCGGTTGCTGCGGTCTTTCCTCGCGTCGGTCTGCGACAGCTCCGCGACGTCAGTCTGTTTGGCCTTAGCGGCTGCTCGCTTGCTCATGCCGGCTCCTTCCACAAGGCCAGGCCGATCGCGGTACTCAGCGTCAGCAGCAGTCGCGGGTCGGGACGCCCCTCATGGAAGTAGTCACTGTTGCGTTTGGACTGCTCCAGCTCCGCCCAAGGACGGGCGATGGACACGGGAACACCGAGCCGCTGCTGGAGGCGGCCACGGAAGCCGCGCAGGAGTGCGGTGCCGCCGCAGAGCGTCACGCCCTGGGTCATCGATCCCACCGCTGCTGCGCCGCCCTCGACCGATTGCGCGATAGCGTCTACCAGCATGTCGGATGCGACCGACAACGTGGACAGGTCAGGGTCGTCCTGGGAGGTAGACGGCCGGGCCTCGGTACCGGACAGGTCGTAGGTTGCGCTCGGGTCGGCCGGTGTGTCGGCGGTGCCTGTACGTTTGTCGGTCAGCGCCATACCGAACTTGAGCTCCTCTGCCTCCTCGAAGCTGATGTTTTCCGCTGACGCCAGCGACTGCGTGATCTCGTCGCCTGCGCCGACCGTGGTGCGCAGCGCCCGCAGGTAGGAGCCCTGCCGAGTTGCGACCGTCACCTTGGTGGCGCCAACGTCTACCACGGTGCTGATCTCAGGAGCGAGCGGGTTGACACGTGCCAGGCCCCGCAAGAGCCCCGCACCGGACAGGTCGATCGCCTGCGGGGAGCAACGCGCAGCCGCGCATACCGCATTGAGCGCTTCTACGTCTTCGGCACGTGCTGCAGCGACACCGACTGTGCTCATCGCGCTGCCGTCGTCTGCGGTGGTCGCCCCTGCCAGATAGGTTGCCAGCGATGATTCCTCGAGCCCGAACGTCGAAGCGATCGGACGGTTCATCGTGCGGATCGCGTCCACCCGCTCTTTACGTTGAACGCTGGCGGGGAACGCCATGGTGGTGATGGTTGCATCTGGGCTCGTCAGACCAAGGACGAATCCGTGGCGCGCGACACCAGCGTCGCGTAGTGCCCGCACCAGGCTGGTTGATACCGCCTTGGGTTCGCGTACCTGCCCAGCGATGACCGCGCCGCGTGGCAGCTGCGCGAGCCCGATCCGGGAGATGAGCGCAAAGCCTTCGGCGTTGACGCCAGCAAGTTCGACGACCCGCACCATGGTGGAGCCGATGTCCACACCAACCAGCTTGCTCATGTCTGCCCCCGATCTGACAGGACCGCCCGCAGCAGTGCGGAGAGCACCCGGCGGCGGCTGATGTCATCGGCAGGCAGGAACGGCTGCAGCGCCGTCCGGTTCGGATCGGTCGGGGCCTGGCCCTCGGGTGGGGGAGCGGCTGATGTATCCACACCAGGGAACGTTCCGCAGAGCTGCTGAGACGCACGGGTCTGGCCGGCACGGCGACGGCCGGGACCAGGGGCGTTTCGCAGCTCAGCTGTCGAGCAGTTCGCGGAGGTGTTCCGCGCTGCTGGCCTTCTCCAGGGCGGCGTGTTCGGTGACCACTCTTCGGCGTACCAGTTCAGCCAAGGCGAGGTCCATCGTTTGCATCCCCTCACGGACCGAGGTCGCAATGGTCTGCTTGAGCTGCGCGTGTCCGTCGGTCTTGCGCAGGTTGGCGGCGATTGCGGGGGTTGACAGCATCACCTCGTAGGCGGCAGCACGGCCGCTGCCGGCCGCCAGCGGCAGCAGTGTCTGCGAGATGCACGCTTGCAGGATGTGGCTGAGCATGCCGCGGATCTGGTCCTGTTCCTCGGCAGGGAACGCGGAGACGATCCGTGCGACGGTCGACGCTGCGTCGTAGGTGTGCAGTGTGCCAAAGACCAGATGGCCGGTTTCGGCAGCGGTGAGTGCGGTACGGATCGTTTCGATGTCGCGCATCTCACCGACGAGCACGACGTCGGGGTCCTGCCGCAAAGCCTGCCGAAGGCCGTCGGAGAAGCTGGTGAAGCTGGCCCCAAGTTCACGTTGATGTACCACGGAGGCGCCGTGGGGGATGGTGAACTCGACCGGGTCCTCGAGCGTGATCAGGTGCTTGGGCTGGGTGCGGGCGATAGATCCGAGCATCGACGCCAGTGTCGTGGACTTCCCAGAGCCGGTCGGTCCGGTCACCAGCACCAGACCGCGTTCCAGGGTGGTCAGCTTCCTGACCACCGCTGGGAGCCTGATCTCGTCCATCGTCGGGAGCGTCACTGGGATTTTACGTGCGGCGACGGTGAGACCGTGTGCTTCAGCGCCGGCGTTGACGCGGAACCTGGCGGTACCGTAGGCGAATGCGAAGTCGGCGTTGTACTGCTCTTCTGCCAGCCGCAGCCGTGCTTCACCGCCGATGCGTAGGATCTCGCGGCGCATCCATGCCTGGTCTGGTGGTTGGACCTGCAGGTAGGTCAGCTTGCCGTCCACTCGCAACGCAGGTGGCGCACCGACTGAGAGGTGCATGTCGGACGCCCCGCTTGTGATGACCTGGTCGAACACCTCGTAGATGTCGGTGAGCGCAGGTTTGGCGAGGATCTCCGTGCCGGTGTAGGCGGCGTTGTGCAGCTCGAGGAACTGCGGCAGGGTGCATACCCGAATTTCGAAGGGCCCGTTTAGGTGCTGCTCGATCCGTGCAACCGATTCGGGGAGGTCTTCCACCATCGCAACGACCGGCGGGCTGGCCGATAGTGCAACTGCTCCGGTGGCTTGGGACAGGTCGCGAGGTAGTGCGGCAGTTGCGCTGGTGATGTCCGCCGGCACGGGCGGGTAACCGGAGATCTGGCTTTTGAGTTCAACCAGTGCGGCTTGGCCGACGCGCCCGTCCCGTGCCAGCGCCCGTTCGAGGTCAGCCAGAGTGAGATGGTTTCGAGCTTCGCCGAGCAGTTCGATCAGCTCGAACGGTTCGAACAGCTGACGGGCGCGCAGACCGTCTGCTAGTCCTGCCGCGGTGACCCGTGGTGGCGCCTGTGGTGGGGTGGGCATTGGCGGGGGAGCGGGTGCGGCGGTCTGTGCGGCGGTCACCGGGGTCCTTTCCAGCTACAGCAGGTCAACAGCAACCACTATCGTGCGTGCGTCTCCTGCGTCAGCCTGAGTTTTGGACAACACGGGCCCGTGTGGCGGGATGCAGCGTCGGTGCTGGCTTTGCGGGAGTTGCAGCAGCCTGTTCCCGTGGCGGCGGTGCCGACCTGTTCGCCTACCCGAGCTGCCTGGCGTGTTGAGGATGGTGGGAGCCTGCCCCGTAGGGGCTGTACACCACCTGCAGCCGGTGGCTGACGGCCGTAGCCGTGGCGCGGTCGGGCCAGACCCATTCGCCGGGTCGTAGTGCGGCGGTGTAGCCGACGACGGTGAGCATCTGGTCGCGGGCGGCGAGCAGCTGCTGATGTTCTGCTCGTGCCTGGCGGTTGGTGCGTCTGGTGGCGTGGGCGAGGGCGGCGATCTGTCCGACGGTCAGCAGTGGTGCTTGGAGGGTCGGGTCGAACCAGCCGCCGTCCCACAGGCCGGTGAGGTGCCTTGCGGCGGGCACGGTGACGGAGTGGTCGGTGAGCTGTTCGGTGTGCTCCACGGCGAGGCGGATCGTTGCGAGGGTCGCGAGCAGGGTGTTGACCCCGACCCCGACCCGGGCGCGGGCTTCGACGAACGCGACCAGGTGGTGGTCAGCCGGGGTGTCGGGGTCGAGGCCGTGGTAGTCCGCGAACGCGTCCCAGGCAGCCCACCTGCTGGCGTGACCGTCCAACCAGCGGTCATGTCGACCAGCAAGAACCAGCCGCAGAGCCATAGGGAGGGATTCAGGAGCCTTGCACTCGAACCCAACCAACCTTGCACTCGAACCCACTTTATGCGGTGTATGCGATGGCGTAGACGCGTGAGATCCGCTTTATGCGATGGGGGTCTCACGAGATAGAACACGGCGCGCTGGTTTCAGCCGACCGTTCCGGCCAGCTGGAGCACCGGAAGGTACAGCGCCATGAGGACCCCACCGACCGTGATACCCATAAACATCAGCAGCGCAACCTCAACTTTGGCGGACAGCCCGGCGGTCAGCGTGTCGATCTCGTTCTCGATCGTGGCAGCTGCACTAGTAAGCATCGGTGACAGGTCACCCGACTTCTCGCCAGTGGCGACCATCGCCCGTACCGTTCCCGGGTACAGGTCACCGTGGTCAGACAGCCCTGCCGAGAGCGGCCGGCCGGCAGTGACCGCTGCGCGCAGGTCATCAGCTACGGCGAGATGCCACCGGGAACCGGACGCACGCGCGCTCAGTTCCAACGCCTGGCTCATCGACACCCCGGAACCGAGCGATCCGCCAAGGGTAGACGCCCACTGGAACAGCGCATTGCGTTGGATGATGCCACCGAAGACAGGCATGCGGAACTTGATGCTGTCGACAAGCTTGGCTGTCTTCGGGTCGTCAGAGGACGACGTTAGGAACGCCCGTAGGCCCAAAAAGGCACTGATCCCGATCGCCCACACCGCCGCCGAGATCACACGAATTTCGTACTCGCCAGCGAACGCCGTGACCGAGACGATGAACACCCACCGAACCACGGTGAAGATGATCTTCGGCTCACGACCGGACCGGTTGACCCACGCTTCGTAGGCCACGGTGAACCCGACAAGCGCAACGATACGTCCGACGGCCCCGAGCAGGCTCCACTCTATGTTCGACAGGAAGAACGGCGTCGGAAAGGTGAAATTCATACCGACAGGGAACATGTTGTCACTGAAGTCCACCAGCAACTGTGTCGCAGCAGGCAGATCCTCACCAGCACCAGCGTAGAGGTCGGTGAACATCGGGACCATGAAGTTGATCATCACCAGCACGATCGCGACGATGGCGATACTGACGAACTTCGGGTAAGCGGTCACCGACTTGATCTTCAGCTGCAAGCGACGTTTCTTGTCCAAGTTCTCCGCCAGCAGCGAGATCGAGTCGGCGACCGTCCCGGACGCTTCGCCCGCAGCGACATACGACCGGGCCACGTCGTCGAACGCGTCGGGGAAATCGCCGAGTGCTTCGGAAAGCGGCACCCCGGCGTTGACCCGGTCGATCAGGACCTCACAGATGTACTGCTGCTTCGGCGGCGCTTCCTCGGCGATCGACCCGAGCACCGAAGACAGCGGGACACCAGCGTCGAGCAGCTCCGCCATCTGTTGGAAGAAGTCGGCAGTTTCACCGACCTTCAGGCGCGTCTTCTTCGTACCGCCAAGCAACGCTGTCAGGTCGGTGTTGAGGCCTTGGCTGCCGGTTTCGGTGATCGACAGCGGCATCCACCCGTCGTCTTGCAGCGCCTTGGCTACTGCACCTGCGGTGCCGGCACGCATCTTGCCGCTGTGACGCACCCCGTTGGTAGCGACAGCGGTGTACTCAAACAGCGACTGGTTCAGCCCCGTTGGTGCAGACGCAGAGCTGCCACGGCCACTACCACGAAGCTTACTCAGCGTTGCTGCGGCGCTCACGCCCACTCCTCCTTGATGTCGTTGATGGGCAGCGACCGGAACAGCTCACCGACCGTGGTGCGCCCAGCTGTGATGTGGCTGTAGGCGTTGACATGGATCGGCTGGAACCCATCGGCACGCGCCTGTGCAGTCAGCTGCGCGGCAGGGGCTTCCTGGGTGACCAGATCGCGCATCTCCGACGACGGAGCAAGCACCTCCACAGCTGCCAGACGGCCCCGATAGCCGACCCCGCTACAGCCAGCACAGCCGACCGCATCGCTAACCTGCTCCGGCGGTTTCAGCCCGATTGTTGCCAGCTGGTTGATCTCTGCCTCATTCGGTGGACGCATCGTCGCGCAGTCATGCACTTTGCGCAGCAGACGCTGGTACAGCACCAGCGTCAACGCCTCAGCAACCAGGTACGCCGGCAACCCCATGTTGGTCAGACGAGCGTACGAACCGAGCGCGGTGTTGGCGTGCAGGGTTGACAGCACCAGGTGGCCGGTGATCGCTGCGTGCATGGCGGTCTCAGCTGTATGGGTGTCACGCACCTCACCAACCAAGATCACATCCGGGTCCAACCGAAGGATCGAACGCAAAGCACGGGAGAAGGTCAGTGAACGGTCACCAAGGTCGTCACGGATCTCGGTCTGACCGATCATCGGGATCTGGTACTCGACCGGGTTCTCCACCGTCAGAACGTTCTTCCGGAGGAAGTCGACCTCCTGCAGCAGGGCGTAGAGTGTTGTGGACTTTCCGGAACCGGTCGGGCCAGCTGCCAGCACCGTCCCCTGGGTGGCCTGGATGGCGTCACGCATCAGGGACACCTGCTCGTTGGTGAACCCCATCTCATCTAGCCCGGCACGCAGGGAGGACGAGTCCAGGATCCGGACCACGACCGTTGGGCCGTGAGACTGCGGCAACATCCCCACGCGCGCGTCGATGCTGCGACCGTCAGCTGTGAACTCGAACTTACCGTCCTGCGGCTCACGTAGGTTGGCCGCATCCATCGTCTCGCAACGCGACAGGATCGCGCCGATGGCTTCGGTCGGCCGGATACCAGCAGGCACCGCCTCGGGTCGCAGCACACCGTCAACGCGGAACCGCAGGAGCATCGTGCCGTCATCTTCCATCAGCATGTGAACGTCGGACGCATTTTCGGACACCGCACGTTCGAAGATCCGGTCCAGCCACTCCTGCACCGGTGACTTGGTGGTCGCCTGCGTCCGGACCGACGGTGTGGTGGTCGATGGCGCCGGCTGCTGCGTCAGCAGGCCCGAGTCGGGTTCCGCCGCGCTGTAGGAGGTGATCCGACTCTGCACGGCCTGCTGCGGGGAGAGCACCAGCGCGAACTTGTCGTAGCGTGAACGCAGGTAGTCGATCATGTCGAGGTCGTCCGGGTTGGCGACCGCGATGACAACGCCACCGTTTGCGTCCACCAGCGGCAGTGCGGAGAAGCGCCGCAAGGTCTGGCTGTCCGCTCTGCGGAAGACGTTGTTGTCGAAGACAAACGGCGGGTTGCCCGCATACGGGTCGAAGAACTGGATGCCACGCGCGGTGGCGATCGCTTTGACCAGGTCGGTCGGGTCGACGGCCGCACGCAGCTGCGCGAGGACGTCGCCGCTGGCGCGGCCCGCACGGATCACCTCGACCGCCGCAGCAGGTGTCAGTACACCCTGCTCCAGGGCGATCAACGCGATGGCACGTTCAAGGTCGTTCGGCGTAGTGTCACTCACCTTCGCCACCGTGCCCGGCGCGTGCCGTATCGCCACCATCCCGCAGGACGTCTTCGCCGAATGCCGGGGAGTGCCCATGCGAGGGCCACTCTGCCTGACGTGCCTGCGGCTGCGGGCCGGGTGCCCGCAGCGACACCCCGACCGGTGTCTACAGTTCGGCGCAGGGGGTAGCCGCTGCTGGGTTCCCCGCGTAGAACAGCGCGCAGCGTCCCGCCACCACGGCTGGGCCTGGTCGCGGACCTGCCGCCACCTCGAGGCCAACGGCTCGCGCGACCACGGCAACGCAGGTGTCAGCTGGCCCCCGGTTCGGCAGCGAGTGTTGCTAGATGGGCACAATCCAGGAACCGGTCCGTCGAGCCGGCCTGTCCCAGGGGCCGTGGCCGACGCTCTGTGTGAGTAGAACGTCAACATCCGCTGCCGAACAGGACTGGCCCTGAGGGATGCCACGGGCGCGCTTGTCAGCTCGGACCGCAAGGTTGTTGCGCACCTCGGCCAGCGCCCAGTTGCATGCCGCCCGCATCGAACCGCCACAGCTGCGCAACCACCGCTGCTGTGGCGGGGACGGGTCCAGGACCACCTCGACCGCACGCGTCACCAGGCCAGCATCGGTGGACTGCAGGCAACGCGCATCTCGGGCCAGACACCGAGCATGCCGCAGGGGTGAGGCACGGCAGTTGTCCGCATCCAGCAACGCCCGCAGGCGACCTGCCCGGGCGCCCTATTCGGCAGCGAGCGTTGACAGATGGGCACAATCCAGGAACCGGTCCGCCGAGCCGGCCTGCCCTACGGGGCCGTGGCTGGCAGATCGGTGTGCGTAGAACAGCAACACCAGCTGCCGAACAGGCCGGGCGCTGCGGTCGGGGACCAGCAGCACCGGGCCTGCGGCTGCTTCCGGCTTGGTCATCGCCGCAGCCTGTTAGGCGCTGCCGCCGAGCACCCAGGGCTGGTCGCGTTCGAGCCCCTGACCGTCGTGGATGTCCAGGTTGATCGCCACCTGAGCTTGCGCGGCGGAGCAGGAAACGAGGCTGTCCGACGGCTCGCGCACCGCCCACAGCCGCTGTGGCGCGTCTGCGGTGGCAACCTCGGTGATGCGCAGCATCCAGCATGCACCGGTGTTGGACCGCACCGCCAGATGGGCGATACCGCCAGCGTCGTCCAGTTGAACTGACACCTCAGCGTCGTCGTTGGACGGGCCGGTGCGGTAGTCGAGACCCGGTTCGAGTTCGGCAAGCTCGTCCGGCCCGGCGAGGCCGTCCCCGGCCAGCAGCGACGATAGCTGCCCCTCATATGCGCTCGCCAAAGAGGACTGCGCGTTGAGATCGTCGACATCGGACGCGGAATCGTCGGTCCAGTACAGCGCCGCGGCGGTGAACAGCGCGATCACCACGAGCGCAACCATACCTTCGGCGAGCGAGAACCCGCCTCGAAGGTTGGCGTTGCTGCGCACCACTAGCCTCCGACGATGTCGAGGTGACGCCCGACAAGGTGAGATGCGAGCGTCACGTTGAGGCTGCCGCCGCCCTTGGCCGCAGCAAGCTGGTGTTCAGGCACCACCACGCGCAGCTCACCGCTGTCACCTTCTGCCGTTTCCAACGGCCGGACAGCTAGTGCGTTGATCGCGTACTGGACCGGATCCGGGTGGTAGGCGACGATGTCGACCCGTTCACCCAGCAGCAGCGCGGTGATCGTTTTGACCCGAACCGCTGCGCGCCCCAGACAGGCACCAACCGGGTCGACACCCTCTTCGGTGGCTGCGACCGCAACCTTTGAACGGATACCGACCCGTCGGGCGCTACCCATGACCCGCACACGCCCGTCGCGCACCTCCGGCGCATGGCCGTCCAGCAGCATGGCGATCAGATCCGGATGTGCTGCTGACACCAGCGGGCGGTTCCGGTTGTCGTCTACAAGCGCCAGGTGGTAGCGGGCCCCTTCCTCCCAGGTGCGGTTGGGGTAGAACTCGGTGACGGGCAACTTGGCGGTCCGCCCATCAGGCAGATCGACCAGCGCAACGTCTTCGGTCGCCGTACGCACCGTGCCGGTAACGATCCGGTGGGCCGGCTGCGGAGTGAGGATGTCGTCCAGTTCGGCGGTCACGCCAGATCTCCAGAAGCGAGGGTGTCGTCCAACCAAGCATCGGACCGCCGCTGCGCCGCGCGCCCAGGGCCATGCGGTCCGTAGCGTTGCGTTGGAACGGCGCTCGGCGGCCACTACCGGCGCTGATGCCAAGGCGAGCTCACCAGGTGTCGTGCACCTTGGACCGCAGCGTCAGCAGCAGCTGCAGAGGATCGTCCGCTGCATGGTCGTCGGCGCCACACAGTGACAGCAGCAGCTGCAGCTCCCCCCAGAGGCTGTTGGCGGTTGGGGGGCAGCGTTCGCGCCAGTCATCCTGCGCTGGCGCGGGCATGTGTCCGGGAGGCGTCTGCGCCCAGATCCGCAACGGCGACCCGGGCGGCAGCAACGGACGGCCGTGACTGAGCAGACGCCCCAGAGCTGCAAGGAACTGCTGGCTGCCGGGTTCGCTGTCCAGGAACTCGAACACAAGCAGGTCGTCCGCGGTGCTACGCAAGACGTGCTCGAACACGTCACGTCGTGTGCAGCTTCGCGTCGTGGTGGGGTCAGGGGTGAACATCACGTTGGTCACAGTGGCAGCCACGTCGCGCGCGACATTCGCCCGCCGCACAGCATCCCGGTAGGTGTGCGCACTGCGGTAACGCGCGAGCGCCAGGCACGGTGTCGCGTGCTTGTGGTGCCGTCAGGGCAGGTTCAAAACCCCGTCGAGCAGCTCGCGGGTACCAGTGGCGCCCAGAGAACGGTGCCGCTGCGGTTCGAACGTCAGGGTCGGTGCGGGCAGCAGCGGCGCCGGGTTCCGGACAACGTTGCTGGCCGGGGTCAGGGGCATCTGGTTGAACGCCGGTGTGTGCACCGTCAGCGGGGTGGCAGCGATCAGCCGGCCGGTGATAGCCGGCCCCGGCCGCGGGTCCGTGGGAGGTGATGCTGGCCACGAACGGATAGCTGCAACGCCTGGCCGTCCAGCCGCAGCGACGGAGATGTCCAACTCGACCGGGTCCTGAGCACCGTCTGCCCAGTAGGGCACGACGAGCGCGCCGGAAGCTAGCCCGCCGACGGGTGCGCCGTCGAGCGGGCCGCCGATGAGCAGGTCACGGGGCTGCTCAGCTGTGCCAACCACGACGGTGAATGGCGTGTCGGCCGGGTAGGTGTCACACACGGTGACGCCCTCAGCGGCGTTGTCGGGCCCGCACCGGCCGATCATCGTGTCCTGGTCGGTGCGCACGATCCCGTCAGCAGGCAGGGCAACGGTCGCGTCCGGTTCGCCCCAAAAGCCCGCATCGCCGGCGAGCTCACCGAGGTTGTCCAGCTCGGTGAGGCTGCAGCTCTCGCAGAGGCTTTCCGGTGGTAGCGGCGACTCGTCTGCGGTGTACACCTGCAGTTGGTCGCCGTCGGGCAGGAGCAGGTAGCCCGCAACCTGGTCGGGCAGCTGCTGGCCGTCTGCGAGTTCCGCGCCAGCAGTCAGGCACAGCTGGCCGCACGGCAGCTCCAGGAGTTGGCCGATGGCGCTGCGGACTGCGCCGGCGGGCAGCTGCTGGGGAAACAGGTTGCGGATGTCGAGCACACCCTCGTCGTCCTGCGGCGCTGCGGCGCCCGTGAGCGGGTAGCGGATCACAACCACACCTGAACCGCCATGTCCAACGTTTCCGGTCCGGGTCGTGCTGTAGGTTCCTGCGCCACCGGCCCCGACGTTGGCTGCAGCGACCTCCTGGTCTGTGGTTTGTCCGCCCGAGGTTTCGGATGCGAACTGGCCGTTTCCGCCGGCGCCGTAGAACCGGTCAGTGCCGTCAAAGTCCAGCTCCACACCTGGTCCTCCAACGCCATCACCGGAGCCGCCCGGCCCGCCGGCGCCGCCGCCGCCGCCGCCGGAAGTGGGACCGATTCCACCAGGGTGGCCGGCATCGAGGGTGGCATCGGGATTCGTTCCCGGCTGTAGCGCCACCCCGAAGTCGCCGCCTCTGTTGTTTGTGTCTCTGCGGCTGCCTCCACCTGAACCTCCGCTTTCACCGGACGGGGTTCCACCGCCTTCTCCACCGCCACCACCGATCGCGGTTGTGCCCAGGAACTGCGAGTTCTCGCCGTTGAACCCGATATCTCCGGTGCCGTCTCCCCTTCCGCCGCCAGCGCCAACGGTCACGCTGTGCGACCCTGTGGTGACGGTGCCGTCCGCCCGCACAACGCCACCACCACCACCGCCAGACCCGCCGCTGGCACCTGCGCCGCCGCCGCCGCCGCCCCCAGCGACGACGAGATAGTCCACTGTTGCGTCCGTCCCGCTGTCGGTGACTTCGAACGTTCCGGTGCTAGTGAAGGTGTGGACCCGGTAGGTGACCCCGTCGACATCGATGTCGGTGACCGTGCCGCCCGTCGCCTCTACCGGCTGGAACGCCGCCGGTCCGCTCCCTGATCCCGTCCCGGCAGCGTAGAGCTGACCGTCGTCGGGCGGGACGCTGTCGAAACCGTCTTCAGCAGCGAGTGCGACTCCGTCAGCGAGGCTGACGCCGGACAGCGACACGTAACCATCCGCATACACCGTCCCGGTCACGGTGTCGGTGCCAAGCACCGACAGGTCAAGGTCACCGGCCGAGTAGATGGCCGGTCCAGCGGGGCCGGCCGGCAGATACTCCGTCTGCACCCCAGCGAGCTGCCCGTCGACCTCGGCGAAACCGGTCACAGTCAGCTGGCCACCGCCGCGCGCCGGAGGGTCGATCAGCACACCACGATCAACGTCATCCAGCTCGTAGGTCCAGGTCAGCCCACAACTGTCCGGCCACAGTTCACCGGAGGTGACGACCGTGCCGTCCACGCAAACACGGGGAGGTTCATCGGTCAGTACCTGGTCGAAAAACCGCAACGGGGAGCGGCCCAGATCGGTTTCTGCCTTCCGCAGTTGCCCGTGGGCAGCTGACTGCGCCTCAGCCGCGGCAGCACGGGCGCTCTCGCGGTTGTCGACCTGCAGCGCAACCTGGATCGCAGCTACCGCGATCGTTGCCGCAGCCACCGTCAGCAGCACGGTTGTCAGCAGCGTGGCACCACGACGCCACCCTGCCGCCCGGAGGATCTGTCCCTGACTGCGCATGCGCCCCACCGTCGCTCGCTCCACCGGCAGCGCACGAAGCTTCGAGGCTTCTCGCTGCTGGAACTCACTGTGGGCATCACCGTGTTCGCCGCGTTGGCTGGCATCATCAGCGTCGCTGTCGCTCGAGCACAGCTCACGGCGGCTGCGGTGTCCTACGAGAGCCAAGTACGTGCCGAGCTGCGCAGCTTGGCGGACATCGCCGCCACCACACCGTTCGAGCAGCTGGCCGCCGGCGACTTCGAACGCCCCAGAGCGTGTGAGGTTAACCCGGAGTCCAGCTGTTTCGACGTGCTCGGCCGGCAGGTCACCGCCGACTGGGAGCTTGCGCTCCAACCGGACCTGGTGCCAACCAGCACCCGGACACCCTACGCCGCGCAGATGACGGTCACCGCCCACACCGACCTGGGCACCGAAGTTGTTGAACGTCGGCAGCTGCGTAACGAGCAGCTTGCCGGGATCGTGCGTCTCACCACGGCAGGGGCGGACTATGACGGGCCGGTGTTTCTGGTGAACGACGACGGCGAAACGGTCGCCGGGGCAGCCACCACCGACGATGTGGCAATCTTCCGTGTCCCCGACGGCGACTGCCGCCCGCAGAACCCCTGCCGGACCGCGCTGACGGCAGATGGCAGCACCCGCAACGGGAACACAACCCTCGATCACGACACCGCCGACCGTCCGGTTGTGGTCGATGGGGCCGGCGTGCTCGACCTGCCTGTCAACCTGCTGCCTGTTGTTGAAGTGGTTGTAGATATCGAAGCCCGCAACCTCGACGGGCGTCGCGCCGCACCACCATCCACCGGCAGCGTCTGCCTGTGGGCAAGCTTTGAAACCCTGGCTGACGAGCATGCCCACGGTGCGTGCAACGACCGGCACCCAGGTCAGGTGGTGTTCGACACCTTCACCCCAGACCCCGAACGTCCCGAGCTTGAGTTCGCGTTGCCGCAGCGCACACCGATGCAGCTGGCCGCCGCCCCGGCAGATGGGCACTGCCCACTCATCGACGGGATGGATCCCGATCCGGCAGACACCGGCAACAGCGTCGCCGGTGTCTGTACCGACTACCTGTGGGGCGAACCAACCCTGTGGAGCACAGCAGGTTTCACCCCGCTGCAGGCGACCGGTGGAGATACGGTCTACACCACCAACGTGGACGGGGTCCTCCACCGGGTCCACGAGTTCACCGCAACCGGTGCCGCCACATTCGACGTGTCGTCGCTGGGCGATTCGGACGGCAGCGTCGAATACCTGGTTGTTGGTGGCGGTGGCGGTGGCGGCTCGAAAACGTGGAATGCCAGTGGAGGCACCGCCGGCGGCGGTGGCGGCGGCGCAGGCGGCTTCCTTACGGGAGAGAAGACCGTAGCTGCTGCCACGCTCGCTGTCGATGTTGGCGCCGGCGGTCTTGGTGGCGGCCCCGAAGACCAGGGAGGTGTGGGCACGCGCGTCGGCCAAGATGGTGAGGACTCGGTGTTCGGGACACTGACCGCAGTGGGTGGCGGCGGTGGCGGCGGCAACGGCGCTGCCGGGGACGCTGGGGACGGCGGCTCTGGTGGCGGCGCCGGCAGCGCGGGCCGTTCGCCGGGGCAAGGCACCCCGGGGCAGGGACATGCCGGCGGGGTGCCGACGGGCTCGAGCGGCTGGCCACGGGGCGGCGGTGGCGGCGCCAGCGAACCTGGCGGCCCGGGCGTCCCTGGCTCAAACGGCAGGGGAGGGGACGGCGGCGATGGCTTGGAAAGCACCATCACCGGCACAGCGACGTTCTACGCTGGTGGCGGTGGCGGCTCGATGCGCTCAGGGTCGCAGCCCGGTGGCGCTGGCGGCCTTGGCGGCGGCGGTCAGGGCGGACAGCGGGACGACTGCCCGCCGGGTGCGGACAGCTCCTGCAGCGGCGCAGACGACGCCGCAGAATCGGGACAGCCGAACACCGGTGGTGGCGGCGGCGGCCAAGCCGGCAACAGCGGGAACGGGCTTGGGCGTGGCGGCCACGGCGGCTCCGGCACCGTCATCGTCCGCTACCCGATCACGGACACATTTGACCTCGAACCGGGCGCAGAAACCACCCTGACCTTGGCTGGCACCGCGCCCCAGCAGCTCGCAGCTGTCTGGGCGGCTGACGAGACCGTCACGGACGAAGAACCGCCCTCCGGCACGCATGGGACGTTGGACGGCGCCGAGCTTGCGGTTGCTGCCACCGGGTTCTGGGGTGAGCCGTTGTGGGCATCGCCGCGCGACTGCACCGACCCGGAAGGCTGCAGCTCACCGGAGGACAACCCAGATGACGACTGTGGTGGCGCGCACTGCAACGCGTCAGCAGAGCCGGGCCCGAGCGTGCTCTCCGAACGTCGTGGCAGCGCACACGTCGCAGGCACCACCTTCGATGGGACGCTCGGCGGTACGGTCGATGTCGACTTCGACCTGCTGTTGCGCCACCAGAACGGCAGCAACGTCACCTTGCGGGTCCTCGACGCCGGACGGCAGAGCGGCACCGAGCTGACCGCGGTCGACCCGGACCCGCCAGACAGCAGCGACGACGAGGACAGCTCAGACAACGGCGACGACCCGGAACCGGACCCGAAGCTGGTGCTGTCGGACGGCAGCATCGTCGGAGAAGACCTCGACGCTGGAACCACGGTCGCGTTCACCTACAGCCTGCCCGCAGACAGCGGACGGGACACCCTGCGTTTCGAAGCCGATGACGGTGACGGCAACAGCTACCTGCTGACGTTCACGATCGCTGACGAGCATGGCGACCCACACCCGCGTGAAGCTCGCCTTGGCCCTGTGACGGTCCGTCAACAGAGCACAGCTGACCGTACTGTCCGTGTGATCGGCGACAACGGTGAACCGCTCGCAGGCGTCGAACTGCAGCTGAGCGGCCTTCCCGACGGCAGCAGCGCCCTGTTGGCAGACGATGGCGAGGGGATCTACACCGCCACCATCGCCGCGGGCAACACCAGAGCGGACACCAGCACCGTCACCGCTGTAGCGCAGGCCCCCGAAGGTGAGGTCACGCTCGATTCCGCACCGCTGACCGTTGAGGCCGCCACGGCTCAGCTCACGCTCAACGCTGACACCACGGTCACCCAGGGCGACTTCGGCACGCTGGGTGGGACCGCCCTCGACTACGCCGGCGATCCGGTGGAAGGTCAGCAGGTGCAGTTCGACGTGCAGCGCAGCAGCGAACTGGCCCGCGGTTTGTACGCCAACCCGGTCAGCTGCACGACCGACGCTGTCGGCACCTGCAGCACCCAGCTGACCGCTGAAGCTGCTGCTGCGCCAGGCGCCTACGTGGTTATCGCCTCCGCCGGCGACGTCAACGACCAGCAGGACGTCGACGTGGCACCGCAGGCAGCTGACGTCAGCACAGACCCTGCGACCCTACTGCCAGGGACCGACACAGCTGTGCAGCTTCGCATCCAGGACGCCAGCGGCATCCCGGTCGCAGATGAGGTCGCAACGGTCAGCACACCAGGCGGCATCACCGCCGAGGTGGACGGACCAACAGGCTCCGACGGCACCGCCGAGATCACGGTCACCGTGGACGGTAACGTCACCCCCGGTATCTACGAGTTGGACGTGACCACCGTCCATGCCGACGGCCAGCTCCTCGTCGAGGTGCTCACCCCGTCAGTGAGTATCGAAGACACCGAACTGACCATCGCCCAGGGCGGCGCCGCCGACGTCGAGATCCAAGTTCTCGACCTTGAGGGAGCTCCGGCAGCCAGCGAGAACATCGAGTTCGTTGTCGGTTCGGTTCAGCTTGCTACGCCTTCGCGCCTGTTGTCCGACGAGGACGGCACCATCATCGTCGGCGTCTCTGCAGCAGCCGACATTGACGTGACCGGCGCGGGCAGCCCGATCGAGATCGCCGTGAAACACAACGGCGCTCAGGCCGCAACGATCGAGACAACCGTGGTGGCTGGCGCCACCAACATCGCCGTTGACGGACCGCTGACACGCGGTGCGGTGGAAACGGTGACGCTGACGCTAACCGACGTCGACGGGCAACCGGTCACCGGCCGGGAAGTTGCCATCGACACCAGCGGGACAGGCCTCGGCTACGTCGACGGCAGCCCGACGTGCCCGCAACCAGCAGCGGCCACGCTGTGTTCCGCAGCGGACGGGACGGTGACCGTCGACCTGGAAGCTGCTGAACAGCTTGCTTCCGGCCGCCACAACTTTTTGCTGCGTGTTGACGGCCGGACCGAACGTATCTCGGTAGAGGTCAACTGATGAGCGTGCAACGTCTGCGCACCCGCACCGCAAGCAGCACCGCCGGCTTCACCCTCATCGAGCTGGCCGTGGCCGCCGTTATCGTCGTGCTGGTGATCGGTGCGATGGTCCGATGGGCATCGGACGTCGGCACGATCATGCAATCGATCCTCGACGGTCCGCAGCATGACTCGGTGCTGTTGGCTACAGCGCAGCTGGGTGAGGACATCAGCGCGCTCGAGCACTGTTCCGCGCACGCTACCGACGCGCGTGTGGTCCAGATCGCTGCGGATGAGCTCACCCTGCTCGCCACGCACGAGGGCGAACCGGTCACCGTTGTCTGGCGTTTCGCGGAGGTCGGCGGCCAACTGCAGCTGCAACGGGCAACAGCCGCTGTAGGTGACGACTGCGTCCCGCAGTACCCCACCAGCTTCGGGGTCTATCTGGCCGACGCAGGCGCTGACAGCAGCTTCGCTGCGGTGACTGATGGCATCGTGGACACCGGCGGTACAGACGGGGTCTGCGGCAACGAGTGGGAAGCACGGTGCCAGCCGCAGATGGTGCAGCTGACCATGGTCGTCGACGGCGACCCGGCCGTGCGCACGGTACAGCTGCCGACCGGTTGACTGCACCTAGTCAGGCCGTGCAACGCCACGTCGGCGCACCCGCATCGTTCTGCCGGGCGCGGCCACCTCCTGCGCGCCGGCCCACCGGGCCAAACACCAGGTCACGACGTGACCCGCCCTGCGGGTTGCTGAGACCGTGGTGGCGTCGCAGCCGCCAGCAGCAAAACGGTGGCAGCTTCCCTCCCTGTGCGCCCCGTGTGGTTGCGTTGAGGTGTTTGCGGAACGGTTCCAGCTCTGTTCGCGTCACGAACCGATCTGACCGGCTTTCTGGATAGCGCACCGCGGATCCTGCGTAGGGACAACCCAGCTTTGCGAGGTGGTGCGTATCGGGCGGAGCGTCAGCAAAGGGGTGCAGACGGTGGCGCAGGAAAGGGGACATAGTTCGCGAACACCCACGTTGGGACGAAATCCGCACGGATCGCACCGGTCAAGATCTCGATCTGGAGACTGGAGATGCGCGCAGCTGCGCGCACGGTCTTGGCCAGCACCATCTACCCACTACCTACCTATGAAGGTGGAGATATGGACACGTGCCCGAACGGGTGCGATCTCACGGGTGGTCCGATCCCGGAAGAGTCGCAACATCTCTACGGCGGGAAGACGCACTTCTCGCGACGGGTTGGCTACTACGACATGACGCAGGACCGGACGGTGTCGTGGTCCTGTCCGGACTGTGGCCTCACCTGGCCGCGCTGATCTGTGGGCCGCAACCGCACACGACGCCGCCCCGGAACAGCAGGGGCGGCGTTCGCTGTCGCGCAGCGTGCAACTGCTTCCAACGCCATCGCGAGGCAGCTCGTGTCAGCACGAAAGCACACCTCAGACCGGCCCACGTTTGGATCGGCCCGACCCACGACACGGTCTGGCATCGCAGCTGGGTGTTGCGGCCGACCAGCCGGCGGCGGTCAGTTCACCACGTCGCCGATCTGGCTGGTGATCGTGTCCACCAGGTTTTCGAAAAAGCCGGGGAAGATGTTGTACAGCGCGGTGAAGATAGCGATGGAGACCAGCGCGATGAGCACATACTCAAGCATGCCAGCTCCGCGGGAACGGTCGGTGAGGCGGGCTCGGCTCAGCGGCAGCCAAAGCATCGGGGCGGTGGTCAAGCGCTCGGTCATGTGGTCTGCTCCTGTAGGTGGCCTGTGTCGCCGCTGCCGGCAGCGTCGGACCAGCGGCGACCAACAGGACTGTGACGGCAACCACCGATCCGCCAACATCTTGGACAACAGCGGCCAGTGCGTTCCGTGCTGCCACGCGCACCGGCCCCGTGTGTGATTGCGCTGAGAAGAACGGGCGGCTGAAGGGCGCGGCACTGCCGTCACGGCGGGTACGACCGCAGGTGCGTACTTGTTACGTGGCCAGCTCGATCAGCGCGTCGGCGCCGCATCTCAAGTCGTCGATGACCGCGGCCGGTCCCACGGCCTCCAGGTGTGCGCGGCCGAAGGCGCCGGTCGCCACGGCGACCGCGACGATCCCTCCGCGCCGCCGTGCGGCGGCGACGTCCAAAGGTGTGTCCCCAACGTAGATGGTCTTGTCGGGACGACGGCCGCCGGACTGGCGGGAGAGCTGCCCGAGCACGACCTCGAACAGCTCGGACCGGTCGTTGGCCGAGGCGCCGTACGCGCCGGTCGGGAGCAGGTTCCCGAGGTGATGCTCGTCGAGTTTGCGGCGCGCGATCTGTTCCGCGTTCCCGGTCACGAGAGCACAGGCAACGCCTCGTTCACCCAGCTCCGACAGCGTCTCGCGCACGCCAGGTAGCACCGTCGCGCCGGTGCCATACCGGCTGACGAGCTGGTCGTAGTGGCGGCAGGTCTCTGCCACCAGCGTCGGGATCAAGTGGTGGCGTGTGGTGTCGCCGAGCGCGAGCCGGAGAATCTGCGCGTCGATCAACCCTGACAGCGGGGTCCCCCGAACCTCGAGGCTGCCGTCGGTGGTGGTGAACGGGTCGGAGAGCCCGGCGACCTCTTTCAGAGCAGCAGCCATGGCCCGAAGATGCCGGGGCCCACTGCCAGATAGCAGCGTCCCGTCGAGGTCGAACAGCACGGCGTACATGCGGGAAGTGTCGGACCAGCTGAAGCAGGTCGATGGCAGGCGCCTGTCCACGATGACTTCTTCCCCACGCAATCACACAGGGGGCACCGGCACTGCGGCACGCTGCCACCAACTGCCGCCAACTGCCGGTACAGCAGAACGCCGCCGCAGGTGCGGCGGCGTTCTGGGTGGGTCCGCTCCCCTGCGGGAAGCTGGGTCAGTACCGGCACTCTCCAAGCGGGTCGGAGACCGGACGGACCGGCAGGACCGGATCGCCAACGTCGGTGTACGACGGGTCAACGTCGGTGAGCTTGCCGGCGGCCATCGCCCGTTCGGCAAGTTCATCGAAGTACTGGGCACGGAACCCGTTGGCCTGCACGTCGAACCGCATCGGCGCGTATGGCAGACGCGAACCCGCACGGGTCTTCTCGAACAGGATCCGTGCCCGGGTGTCGGTCAGGTGCAGATTCCCGTCAGCGTCGGTGAACGCCGGGTTGTTGTGCGGCACCGAACGATGCAAGATCACGATCGCGTGCGAGTTCTGCGCGATGATGCCTGATCCGCGCATCTGGTTCTTGCCGAACAGGCGCAGATCACCTTCACGTACGTCCCACATCGGGTCGTCTTTGTCGTCGAGGATGGCGAAGTCGCTGAGCTGGATGCCGCGCTTGCCTTCCTTGAACGTGTTGGTCTCATCGTCGGTCTTGACCAGCTGGGCGTAGCCGATGACTGCGACCCGGTGCTGTTCCATGCCTGCGGGCCACGCCATGCCGGCGTACTCGCGGAACTGGACACCACCGAACTTGGCCATCTCCTCGGGGTTCCACGCGCAGACGCCACGCAGCAGAAACTCTGCGGTGACAGCTGAGGCCGTGGTCATGTCCTCCGACCCTTCCTGGATGCTCTGGATGTAGTCCAGTTGAACCACGTAAGGTAGGAAGTCGGTGATGGGCCGCTTGGTGTAGCGCGCCTGCTCGTCCGCGTCGATAACCAGGTCGTACAACGTCTCCAGCATGCGTGTTCGCGAGGTGCCGACCGCGTCGATCACCAGGTTGTCAGCCAGATGATGGTACTTCTGACCGATGTCCATGCGGCAGCCCTTGAGTTTGTCGATCGTTTCCTCCTCGGTGTGGAAGAACACCTGCTTGGCGTCCTTCAGCCCCCAGTTCACAAGGTCCATCCCAAGAGCTGGCGTGATCGAGTAGGAGAACGACGTTTTGCCGGTACCGGTCGGGCCCATAACGACGGTGAACGTCCCCGGGGAAACGAACCCCTTCGGTTCATCGACGCCGGTGTAGCCGGCGTCGAGGGTGGGCAGCCCGGAGGAGAACCGCAACGGCTGCCGGCCGGCTCGAGACGCACGGACCGCTTCGGAGACCTCCCGAGCCGTTTTGATGGTCCGCTCGCGGCTGACCGCTTTCTTCGATGTTGGGGGTTCTAGCTTACGGAACCGCTCCATCAGCTCAGCGACCGGTTCACGCTCCTCGATGGAACGGACCAGGTTGTACGCGGCGTTGCGTGCCACCGACCGCTGCACGATCTCGACCAAGTCGGACCACGCAGCGTGCGGGTCGCCTGGCGTGGAGACACCAACTTCCTGGGCGATCCGTGCCAGCTCCGACTGGATGTGCGGCTGGTACTCCGCAGCGACCGGGAGGTCGCCGAGGTCGATCAGACCGGTGGTCAGCACCGACGCTTCGTGGGTCAGCACCTCAAGCACCACCAGGGTGCGGTCGCGCTCCTCGTCGCGGAGCGCGCCCAGCACCCGTTCGGACGACTCGATCCGCTGCAGCAGCTGCAGCGCAGCTTGCGGTGTTGCGCCATGTAGTGCGCTGAGCGTGCTCCGCAACGTGCGCAGCACCCGGATGTGCAACGGCTCACGTTGCTCATCGTCGGCGGTGCCGGTTGACGTGTCGTCTGGTGGGGGTGGCTCAGCGGGTGCCGCTGAGATGCCGTCAGGCTCCGGCATGTACGCGTCCGGGTCGAAACCGTCCGGAACGAACCCGTCAGGGTCGAGCGGGTCGGCGTTGCCGGTTGGTGCGCCTGCCGGTGTTTGGTCCTGCGGGGGAGACTCGCCCGCCGCGCCGTCACCATCCGTAGGTGGGTGGCCATCAGGCCACCAGTAGGCCGGGTCGTTCCCAGCTTCGGACATAGCTCCCTCCGTGTCAGGTCGGTCGGGTGGATGTGGTCGCAGCCGACCGTTACCGCCCATCGCGCCCAGCCAACGCCTGTGGCCGACGCTGCCCCAGCAGGACGAGACAGGCGCTGGCAGGGGCGCACCCGTGTCGTGGCGTCCGAACCAGCGGTAGCGGCCCCGACAGTAAGCGCCGAACACCCGCCTGCTGGTCGCCGCAGCGCACCTGCTGCGCTCACCAGCTGCGGTGGGTCGCGGACAACCAGGTGGCCCGATACCGCAGCTGCCGCCCACACCTGGCATACCGGCCGTGCGACCGACGCTAGTCAGCCGGCGGCGCGGACCAGCGCAAGTGGCGCCAGATCCAAACGCAGCAGCCGGGTCCCGTCGTTGAAGCGGACCTGAACGGTCGGCTGGCTAGCGGACGTTTCGATGCTGGTGATCTTCCCGTCGCCGAACTTGCTGTGCCGCACGTGCGCGCCGACCGCAGCTTGAGCAGCTTCCAGCCGTGGTCCCGCGTTCCCAGACCGCGCCCGGGTTCGGCTGGTACCCGCTGCGGTCGCTGCACTGGAACCCATCGCGCGGGGCGCTGGCCGTGCAGCCGGCCGCCCAGCCGGCCGCCCCAGCAGCGACGGGACGTCGTTACGTGCAGCGGAACGCACGTGTCCGCGGTGGAGCACCTCAACCGCGGCAGGCAGGTCGTCAAGGAACCGCGACGGCTCGTTCCCAACCACCGCGCCGTGCAAGAAGCGCTGGCCGGCGCGGCTGATGGTCAGTGTCTGCCGCGCACGGGAACAGGCAACGAACAGCAGTCGCCGCTCCTCAGCTTCGTCAGCAGCGTCTTCCGCGCGTGAGTGCGGGAACAGGGACTCCTCGACACCGATGACATACACGTGGTCGAACTCTTTGCCCTTGGAGGCGTGGACGGTCATGAGCTCCACGCGTGGGGTGTGCCCGTGGGTGTCAACCGCATCAGCAGCTGACACCAACGCCACGTGCGCAAGGAAGTCGGTCGTCTGCTCCCACGGGTCGGACGTGTCGCTGCGCGCAGCGAAGTCTTCAGCTGCCCCGACCAGCCCGTCGAGGTTCTCGAGCCGGTCGGTGGTGCTGTCCCCACCGGTCTGACGCGTGTGGGCGGTTACCCCACCGTCAAGGACGGCGCGAACCGCATCGGCCGGACCGCCGCTTCGCGCGGCCGCAACGACCATGTCACTGTGGGCGAGGAACTCGCCCCAGGCTTTGGTGCCACGTCCGAGCTGGCCGGCGTCGAGGCCGCGCCGGGCAGCCGCAAGCAGGTCGCCGCCGTCAGCCTGCGCTGCGACCGTCTCCAGCGCCTTGGGCCCGATACCGCGCCGCGGTGCGGACACGGCCCGCGTCAACGCCACCGCGTCAAGCGGGTTGGCGATCAGCTTGAGGTAGGCCATCGCATCTTTGATCTCCGCCCGGTCGTAGAACCGCAACGTGCCGACGACGGTGTACAGCATACCTGCCCGCATCAGCGCTTCCTCGAACGGTCGCGTCTGTGCGTTGGTCCGCGACAGGACCGCAACACGTGCCGACGACGGGACGTGGCGCAGCTCGTCAACGACCAGTGCGGCTTCGTCTCGGTCGTCACCGCAGACCACCAGGCGGACCGGCGGGCCGTCGGGCCTGTCGGTTGTGAGCGTGGGCCGGTGCTTGGCCGGGTTTGGGTCGATGATGGCCTGGCAGGTTTCAAGCACCTGTGGGGTGGAACGGTAGTTGCGTCCGAGCATCACCACGTTCGCGTCAGGCCAATCGTCTGTGAAGGCCTGCAGCGCAGCCGGCGTCGCAGACCGAAAGCCGTAGATCGCCTGGTCAGCGTCACCGACCACACACAGGTTGCGGTGCGCGGTCGCCAGCAGCTGTACCAGCCGGTACTGGACCGGGTTGGTGTCCTGATACTCGTCGACGAGGATGTAGCGGAACTTGTCGGCGTACCGCTGGAGCACATCACCGTTCGTTTCGAGCAGCTGCATGGTGCGTAGCAGCAGGTCGTCGAAGTCGAGCGCACCGAGACGTGCGAGCCGGTTCTGGTAGGCCTCGTAGACCTGAGCGGTCTGCGGGTCAGGTCGGGTCGGTGCGCCGTTCTTGGCTGCGGAGATCGCTGCGGCCTGCGCCCGAGCGGCCTTCCTGTCGTCAGCGAGACCCAGTTCACGCAGCACCGCGGTAAGGATACTGCGGACGTCGCCGGCGTCGACGATGGTGTAGGCCTTCGGTAGTCCGGCCGCAGCGTGCTCGATGCGCAGCAACTTGGCGCACATGCTGTGGAAGGTGCAGACCCACATCGGTGCGACGGTGTCGTCGCCGAGCAGGCCGCCGAGCCGCTCCTTCATCTCGCCCGCGGCCTTGTTGGTGAACGTCACCGCCAGGATCTGGCTCGGCCAGGCTGAGCTGGTACGGACCAGCGCCGCGATACGGCTGGTCAGTACCCGCGTCTTGCCGGCTCCAGGGCCAGCGATGACAGCCAGCGGACCGTGCAGTGTGCGGACAGCTGCAGCCTGCTCCGGGTTGAGGCCATCGATCAGATCGTCCGGCACAGCTGCGGAGGTGCCGGCCAGTGGAAGCTCAGATGCGATCATGTTCGGGACGGTTCCGCGCTCGCGGCGCAAAGCAACCGCCCGGGGCAAGGTCGCAGCCGCTGCGGCAGCACGTGAGCAGCCCCCACCCTGGTGCGGGTGGGGGCTGCTGCGTGCCGAAAGAACTAGGGCCGCGGTTCGAACCGGGCCTCTAGCTCGCAGACGTTGGGGAGGCTTCTGCCCGGCTGGCGGGCCTCACCCAGACGTGACAGAAAGTCGCGGATAGCGACCTGGGCAGCGCAGTCGTCGGCGTTGTACTCGATGAGCCGCTGTCGGTTCTCGGCCCGCACCTGTGCGTCCGGGTCGTTGATGGCGGACTCATACCACGCCATCGAGTTGTCCCCACCGGGCGTGTCGTCCCGCCAGCGGAACTGGACGAAGGCGGCGATGTCTTTGAGTGACATCGACTCGGTCGGCCAGATGAGCTGCCTGGACAGCACGGTATGCATGTCGATGACGTTCTTCGAAGCGAAGAACGCTGCGACCTGATCGACTGTCGGAACACCGGGGTGGCCGGCGTGCCGTTCAGCCAGCGACCGGAACGTCGACGGCTCGTGGTGGCCGAAGTGGTACGCGCGGTAGCCGTACCGGTTCGACCGGGCGTACGCCTGAGAGCCGGTGATGTAGTCCCAGAAGGCAGCGAACACGTTCGCTTCATCCTCCGCAGTGGTGCCCCAGGTGACGAACTCGCGGTACTCGGAACGGGTTTTGATGTCCTCCCCGACGCGCTTACGTCCGCTAGTGCGGACACCGATCAGGTAGACGAACCCGTGCGCGTCCTCGATGTCGAAATCCTGCTCGTAGGATGAGCGGCGGATCTCCACCGATTCCACACCACGTGCCCGATGCGCCGTACCAGTCACGGTGACCCGTGCCTGGTCGATGCTTCGTGCCAGCTGATGGGGTTTCGTACCGCTGTAGGCGGCGGTTGGCCGGTGCAGCTGGGCGACGTCGGCCGCCACAGCCGTTTGGGTTTCCGCCAAGGCGTCAACCTTGCCTGCGGCGCGGACCATCTTCCAGTCGCCGATGACAGCAGCGTCTGGGGCGACATCGTCGGCCCAGTCGATCAGGCTCTCGACGTCGATGCCGGCGTCCACCAGCACGGCGGTCCGGTGCTGTAGCCGGGCAAGCTGCGCCCGACTGCGGACCCCCTGCGCGTAATGCGCTTGGGCACGCGGTGGTGTGATCCCGGGCAAGAGGGTGATGTGGTCGAGGTCGATTGCAAGCTCGTCATGGCAGGTTGTTCGCCACGGACAGCTATGACACTCACTCTTCCACTCCGGCCCGGTGAGTGCTGCACCCTGGATAGCTGCTTCTGCGATCCGTACCCGACGGTTGAACTCGTGGTCGTAGTAGGAAAGCGCATCGACGTAGCCGAGTTCAGGGTGCTTGTACACCGCTTCGTCGAGCGACACCCAGAGGATGCCGTCGCTTCGGCCGATGATGCCGCCGAGGTTTCCGACGGCATGGTGTCCGAGGAACTCGAGCATCCGTTGGTAGTGCGCCAGCTGCAGCGCATCTGACTTGCGGGGCACGCCCGCACCGAGGTTCACGTGCTGCGCGTCGTTGGGGTGCGGGGACAGCAGCGGCGAAACCAGCTGCGCCGGCGACTTGCGGCTACCTTCCAGCACCGCATGGTCCTTCGCGTCGACCGGTAGCCACCGCACGACGTTGTCGACGGTGCCATACCGTATGAGCGCGTCGGGCTCACCGGTGCGGTGAGTGTCGAACTGCTGTGGCAGACGGGCATTCCACACCACGTGGACGTCGCCTGGGTCGGCCAGCAGCTGCATGGTCAGTACTTCGCGTGCGGTCTTGCTTTCCGCACTGCGATCACACTGTGGCACGGCGTAGAACGCCGGCCCAAGCTCCTGCGCCCAGCGGCTTCCGAGCTCATCTTCGAAGATGACTCCTGCCTGCATGCGGGCGCAGTCACCCGGGGGGATGGGGTCGCGCTTGACGGCGGCGTATTTTGGGTCGTGCTCCTTTCGCGTCTTTTCGGGGCATGACTTCGCGTCATACCCGCCCATAACAAAATCCATAGCTCCTCCAGTGCCCGTTTGGGTGGATGCGCCGGAATCCGGCTCACCGCTCGACCGTCACCGCTGCGGCTACGGAGGCAACCGCTCGCAGCATGTCCGCCCCAGCCGCTGCGGTCGGAGCGGTGGACCAGCTGCTCAACTGTTGGCGGTGTTCCGCAGCCGATGCGCTGCCAGCCGGCTACGAGGGCCACCTGATCCCGCTGCGGGTGAGGCACCCTCGGGGCGGGTCGTGGCGCTACCGGAGCCTGTGTTGTCTGCTGCTGTTGTCGTGTCAGCAGCTAGCTGCGCACAACAGGCTGCTCGTCCTGCTGCCGCTGCAGCTGGTGGGTCGGCTGAGGCGCGCAGCGCGTTCCACGGCGACGTTGTTGACGCGCGCTGCCCGGGCGCCGATCAGGCAGCCGAGCGCAACTCCAGCAACTGACCTGTAGGCCTGGAGGACTGAACTGCGCAGGAGGGCCGCCCCGCGCATCTAGGCGGCGTTCGCTGACGGACGGGCGCGACCTCTGCTCAACGCAATCCCGTAGGGCAGTGGTACGTCCTGCACACAGGTGACCAGCCGCACACGGACTGTCGCCGACGCCGCACAGGAGCCTGCCCGGCCTTCCGCGTTGCGGCCTGCCGGTCCCGGTGCGGTTCCGGTTTCGTCGCCACCCATTTCGTCCTCTTGCGAGGGCCAGAGCAGGTCGGCTCCACCAGCGTTTACCGTCTCCCACCACCCGTGGGCGCCGTCGTGCGGTCTGCCACGTTGCTGCGGCCAACTCCCGTGTGAGCCAACGCGCAAGGTTGATCGCGGCGCCCACGTCATGGTCGTGTCTCAGGCCACACGCCGGGCACACCCAGATGGCCTGCCCGCGCCGGAGCCCCCGTTGCGTGCGCCGCAGTCCGAGCACGCCTTCGAGCCCGCATACCACCGGTCGGCGACCACGAGCTCGGTGCTGTACCAGCCGGCCTGGCACTCAAGCTGTCGGTGAAACTCCCCGAACGTCTGGCCAGTGCCGCTGTGCGTGGAGATGAGTTACCACCCGACCCGGCTCCAAGCAGCCCGGAACGCCCCGCAGCGGACAGCTACGCCCAACGGCGTATCCACGCAAAGCAGCACCTGACCTCTGGTCCACCACACCCCACGCACCGCGGACCGAGCGCAGCATCGCGGCGACGTCCAGGTGCTCGACCACGACGGTCGCGTGGCTGCTGGCAAGTTCAGTGGTGAGCTGATGAAGTGAGCTGCGCCGCAGCCAGACCACTCTCGCGTGGATGTTGGCGAGCTTGGCTGCGGCCTTGTCGCGCCCCTTGGACCCGCGCTTGGTTCTCGCGTAGGCCTTCGAGGTGCGTCGGAGCTTGCGAAGCTGGGTGCTGAGCGCTCTCACCCCTGGTTCTTCACCGATGACCTGCCCGTCGGCGGTAGTGGCGACCGCCTGGGTGCGGACACTCAGCTCCACACCGATACCTGGCAGCGGCCACGCCGGAAGCTGACGGTGACGCCGGCGATCTGGAACCGGTCTTTGGTGACCAGCCGCCGCACCGTGCGGCGGCTGGACGCCAACGTGACCCAGCCGAAAGACGGCAGGCAGAACGCCCGAGGCGAGACACCATCGTCGCCCGCGGGGGTGAACCGGATCCCGGACATGGTGCCGTTACAGACCCGTCGAGTAGGCCACGCGAGGCCATCGGCTCAGACCGCACGAACTTCAGCAGGTTCGTACACAGGACCTGTAGCTGCCTCCACGCTGGCTGCTGGCCCCAGAGGGCTGTAGCAGCCCGGTGTCTGGTTTGAGCTGGAGTGCAGTGGCCCGGGAGCCGCTCCGATACGAAGAGGTTGTGCAGGAGGTTCAGTTGGCAGGTTCACGGACCGTGATCGTCTGGTTGGTCGGGATGTCTGTGAGGGTGACGGTACGTCCGGTCGCTGGGAAGTGGGCGACGAGCTCGTCTACCGCGGGCGCATCTGCCGCGCCGATGTGGAGCGTGCGTTCCGACTGGCCGAGGAAGTGGGTTGCGGCACCAACTTCGTAGGTGGCGGTGCGGCCGTCGATGGTGGCACTGACGCGGGCGCCGTAGCCGTCCCGGTTCGTGGCGCCCGCTCCACGCCCCGCAACGTTGACGCGGAGCCAGTTGCCGCTGTCGGGGGTGCTGTTGCGGTAGATGGTCGGCATTTCGGCGTTGTTCGCAACGATGATGTCGAGCCGTCCGTCGCCGTCAAGGTCGGCGATCGCAACACCGCGTCCGGATGCGTAGGAGGTGATGCCGGACTGTTCGGCGACCTCAACGAACTGGAGCTGAGCGCCTGGCAGCTGCTGGTAGAGGTAGGAGGGTGACGGGTCATACTGGTCGAACCGGTGGAACCCTACCCCGCGTTCGCCGCCGAGCGACCAGCCGCTGGTGACGAACAGGTCGTGATGTCCGCGGTTGCTGAAGTCAGCGAACGCTGCCCCCCACGCCCATCCGGCGTCACGGACACCAGCTGCGTCCGCCACCTCGGTGAACGACAGGTCGCCGTTGTTGATGTAGAGGGCGTTGCCGCGGTACCCCTGCGGTTCACAGGGGCGTCCGTTGCAGCTGCGGTCTGGGTCTGCGATCGCGGAGACGAACATGTCAAGTCGGCCGTTACCGTTGAGGTCGGCCAGTGCTAGCCCCATGGACGAGATCTCGATGCCGATCCCGGCGGTGTCGCTTTCGTCGACGAACGTGCCGTGGGAGGTGTTGCGGAGAAGGGCAGAGGTGCCTTGGTCACCGGCAGTGACAAGGTCGGGCCAGCCGTTGCCGCTAAGATCAGCGAGTGCGGAGGCAAACGTCATCGAGGGGCGACGGTCGTCGGGGACCGGCACTGGGCGGTGCAGGTCGTCGGTAAGCGGGCGGCGGATCTCGGCGGCGGCGATGGTGGTGATGTCTTCGAACGTTCCCGGCTGTTCAGTGCGGTTGCGCAGCAGCCGGGTGTGTGGTGACCAGGTGGGGGAGAACCTCTGCTGACTCACCCAGTCTGCGACGTGGATGTCGAGCAGGCCGTCGCGGTTGACATCACCGAAGTTGACCGATGCGCCACCGCGCGGCAGGTCGCTCAGAACAGCAGCGCCGCGGCGTTGCGCCTGTTCGGTGAAGTGGCCGGTGCCATCGTTGATGTAGAGCAGGTGCTGCTCTGCGCCAAGTGTGGTGATATACAGGTCGAGGTGACCGTTGCTGGTGAGGTCAGCGAAACCTGCGCCTGCGGTGTCGACGTCAACGGTGTCAAGCCCGGCTGCAGCGGTATGGTCGGTGAAGTGGCCGGTGCCATCGTTGACGTAGAGGACACCGGGTGCGCCGATACGGGTGAAGTACAGGTCGGGGTGTCCGTTACTGGTGACGTCGCCGACCGCGACACCGCCGCTTTGCCGTTCTTCGACGCAGTCGAACAGGTCGGTGCGGCTGTCAGCGGTTGCGTTTGCGGTGGAGAACACGCAGTTGGGTGGCAGGGTTTTGCGGCCGTCCGGTGTGTGGGTGTGCTCGATCCCCACCTGTTCGGTGACGTCCTCGAACAGCAAAGGGCGGGTGGGCTCGGGTAGTGGCGCGGCAGCAGGCGCACTCGTTGGAGGGGAGGCGGTGCACGCGGAAACGAGCAGTGCGAGTGCTGCGGCACCGGTGGTCACAGAAGCGCGGGAGGTGTTCACGGGGCGGCGTTGCCGTGGAGGCGGTCAAGGATCTGGCCGGCGACACAGCGTCCGAGGTCGCTGCCAGCGTCGGCGGCGTGGCGATAGTGGATGCCCGCCCAGATGCGTGACATGGCCGCTTCGTCTGCTGCGTCGGTGAACGTGTCGTAGCTGCGGGTCATGTCGTTGACGGTGTCAGTGAACGGCCGGTCACCGGCAAGGGCGGTGAGCACGGTTGCCGCAGCAGCAGACTGCGATGCGTGACCGGACGGATGTTCAGGAAACGGCGGCGAGGGGATGTAGGTAGTGAACGTGTCGTCGATGTGGGCGGTGATGTAGTCGAGGGGGCGTGCGATGAGGTGGTCGTACTTCGCTTCCCAGGTGAGGATGGTTGCATCGTGCAGTGCGGTGGCGGCAGCGGCGTACAGACGGGTTGCGGTGGCGTAGTCGAGCTGGTCGTCAGCTGCTACCGCGGTTGCGATCGCAAGCCAGTGGCCAGCTGGTCCGGCGGACACCTCCGGGGCATCGTCCCAGAAACGGGCCGCTTCTTTCTGGTCATCGGTGGCGCTGCCGGCAAGGGAAAGCACTTCGTGGGCTTGGGTTGCAAGCTCTGCGCGTGGGTCCAGGTCGTGCGCAAGTGGAGGGGCGACAGTGCAGGCGGTCCGGCTGATGGAGATGGGGACGAGGTTTCCCCAGAACGGTTCAGTTGGGCGGTCGTAGCTGGGCGCGGTTGGCCGCCACGCATGTTCACTGTTGGGTGGGGACCAGTCCGCCCATGTGCCGATGCGGTGGTAGCCGTCTCGGCGGGCCCGTTCGACGACATGCCGTCCGAGTTGCCGGCCGATGTCAGCGTCGGCAGCGTGTGCGTTGACAGCGGTGAACTGGTCGTGGGCGAGGGCGGCGATCTGTTCCTGGGAGTGGTTGGACGGGAACAGGTAGCTGGTCATCTGTGCGGCAGCGGCAGTAGCTGCGGCAGAACGGTCGATAGCCGCGGCGTCGACCGCTGCGCGGCTGAGTTGGGGGTCGGGAGCGATGGTGGTGCGGCCGGTGAGTGCGGCCTCCGTGTCGTGGAGGGCGACGGCGGTCCATGCGAACACCCGTGCTGCGGCTGTTGGTGACAGCTGCTGATGTTCGGTCAGGTCGTCAACCAGGCCGATCCAGTCGGTAGCGATCGAGGCGTGTGGGGGTGTGCTCGCAGGTGCGGCGGCGGGCGCGCAGGCAGCTGTGAGCAGAGCTGCCGCTAGCGAGGTGGCGGCTATGACGCGCGGTGAGGTGGTAAGCATGAAGGTGATAGTGCGCAGAGAGCCGCATAAGGCAACAGACGAAGGGCGCATGCTGACTACGAAGCGACGACGTGGATGGCGCCTCACCACCTCCCACTTGAGCTGACGGGACCGAGCGTCGCACAGGTGTGCCACCCGCCGCTTCGCGCGGCGGCCTGCTCGGCGGTTCCTTTGGTGTGCTGCTGCTAGGGAGAAGGAGCTGCCTCAGGCAAGCGAACGGCGCTTCGGCTGTCCGGGGCAGCTTTCGCTGTTACGCGGCGTTCAACTGCACCCAAACGCACGCACACGGGGCGGCCATCGCGGCACCCACCACCCCACGAGAGATGCACATCTTCGCTGCCCACACCCTTTACTGTCATACCAATTACTGTCATACCAACAGCGGACGGTCGGCGACCGCATCGTGGTCCGCGTCGGCCGCGCCGGCCTGGTCGAATCCGCCGGGCGCGTCCGCCATGTGGAACGCCTCGTAATCGTAGTGCGCGACCTTCATGCCGCAGACCTTGCAGATGTGACGGCTCATGCGTACAACCTCCTTGGGCGGTCGTGGCTGCGGGTGCCAGCAACCGTGTCGTGCCGTCGTTCGGCCGGTAGGTGTGCGGCTCAGGGTCAGCAAGCACCTCGTGCAGCCGCTTCACGGCCAGGTCAGCAGACATCTTGCCGAGCGGCCGCACAAGCGCCTCGTCCACACTCATGTCGTCCTCGTCCGCAGTGCGGTGAACAGCACCACAACCTGCCGCCTTCGTTGACGGACAGTGATGGGTCCGACCGTGCGCGCAGTCGAGCGCAACCTCAGACACAGCGCCCGAACCGGCTAGGTGCAGCTACGTCATCGCGGACCAGGTATCCGCCCACGGGCCGCCGCCGCCACGCACGGCGCGAACCCTCAGCTGCACCAGCTAGCTGGTGCAGCCAGCAGCCATGAACGGCCGGTGGACGCAGCAGGCTGCTGGGTGGCAGATACTGGGTGGCAGATGCTGTCTAGGCACCCCGTGGACGCACGCCCCAAACGCTGGACGGTGACCGGTATGATGCTTCTCACCCCACCCCGAACCGAGTCCGTTGCCGCGCTACTGACCTTGCCGGAAGGCACAGCTATCCACGCACACTTCCCCGACGATGGCTCGACCCGCGACCTCACCGCGTTCGCGCCGACGCTGCTGCTGGAGTTCTTGCTGCGTGATGTGTCCGGCAGCCGTCCTGGTGCAGCAGCTGAGCAGGAGCTGGTCGAGGTCGCTCAGGTCAGCCTCACAGGGGCTGAGTGGTCCGAGTGCCGTCTGGCGTTGATCGACACCCAGACGCACGCCATCTCGGAGGTCCCCAACGACCAGCTGCCGTCGTTGCTCGCCGGTGCGTTCAGCATGGCGGTCACCGAGGCGGCCCAGGCAGCCGTAGCGTCCGGCGCAGCAGACACAGCTGCAGGTGGTCCGACACCCCACGAGGTGCCGTCAGCCTGACCGGCACCCGACGTATGCGGCCGACCACCATGCCGCCACCGTCACGCATGTGACTGCCTCCGACCACCCGCCACCCGCCGCTACCGGCGGCGGTGGCGGCGGGTTCACCGCTGACGACGTCCACGACCTGGTCGCCCATGGTGACCGGGTACTGCTGCTGTTCACCGCGCGCTGGTGCGCTGCAACCGCGCCCCTGCGCAAGCAGCTGGCGGCAACGTCGCTGCCCTGCCCGCTGATCGAGGTGGACGTTGACAGCCACCCACAGCTTGCTGACCGCTATGTCGCCGTTAGCCTCCCAACGATCGTGCTCGTTGACGCTTCCGTGGAGCAGTCCCGACTTACCGGGGCGTTCGGTCCGCAACGGGTGAAGGACCTTGCCAACCGGCCCCGTCCCGGCTCGTGAACCGACCACGACAAAGGTGCGCGTATGGCTACCACCGGAACAACGGCCGGCACGGCGTCCACGCCAGACCGGCCCCGTCTGACGGTGCCGGCGACCGTGATCAGTCTGCTGCCGCTGGAGCCTGCTCTGCGTGCTGCAGCAGTAGCAGCGGCGGTGCAGCTTGGCACACAGCTGGAGATCGATCTGCACCGGCTCGAGGAGCTGGCGCCCGGTGCCGGCCGCCGTGCCGGCCGTTACTGGGCCGCCACCCGCCAGCTGTGGGCACGACTGCAAGCAGGTGAAGCAGCCGACGCGGTCAAGGTGCTGCACCCGTTACGTAGCGCCGAGCAGAGCACCGCCAAAGGCGCTAGACGCGACCTGCACGATGAGCTTCAGGCGCTGCAGCTGGTGCCGGCCTGCGCACCGCTGCTGCACCTGCTTGACCCGACACCGGATGTCGACGCGCTCGCCGCACATGGTGAGGTCGCTGTCAACGACGCGACCACGACGATGTCCATAACAGCCGAAGCAGGGGTGTTCCCGCTTGCGCTCGGCGGCCCACCACGGCCCGGTGAGCAGCACCGCCACATCGAGGTCACCGCATCCCACGCCAGGTGGCGTGACCGGCGAGCCCGCCGCATGACCTGCGTCAACGTCACTGCCGTCGAGCTGTGGCCTGACCCGTCCGAGTTCCGATAGCAGCCGCAGCGCGCAGTGCAGTCGGGCCCTTGACTGGCCGTGTGCCGCTACCCCGCGTCCGTTCTGACCTGCGGAAATTCGTCCCAACGCAAGCACATGAGGGTGGATGCGTTGTACGCCGTCGAGGTGGCCGGCCACGATGACGGCGGGCTGGCGGCAGCGCCGGATGGCACCGTCACGCAGCTGCGGGCGCTGCTTGGCCGCACGGTCCTGGCCGGTGACGGCAGCGTCTGCAGGTGGGAGCAGCCGGGGCAGGAGCTGGACCGGCAGCTGGCTGAGGGGACAGATCGGCGGGTGCTGGTGCTGGTCGCGATCGCCCGGAACGCTGCCGCGCAGGCCTACCGGCGGCTGGAACACGCCGGTACGTGACCAGCCTGCAGGCCGCTACCGGCCGGACGGGACGCCGGTGTCTGCGCGGTCGTCCTGCCGGGTGTCGGGCGTCTCGGGAAGGAGCGCCACCACGACCGCGAGCAGTACCGCCAGCACGAACAGGGCGGTAGTGTCCTCGAACAGCACCGCACCTGCGGTGACGGTCAGCACGGTCAGCGCGCTGGCGACGGTACGGCGGTGCCGGCGCCACACGACGGTCAGGAGCGCGCCGGCAGCGGCGAGCGAAACCACACCCTGCACCAGTTCACAGTCGATGCCGGCGGCGACCAGGGCGACCGTCAGGAACAGCAGCAGCCCCGCAGCTGTTCCCGCGAACGTCTTCCCGACGGCGTGCTGGCGGGCGGCCTGGTACAGCCCTGCGGCGCCCGCGGTCAGCGACAGTGCGGCCAGACCCGCACCGACCACCAGCCCGTCGGTCAGCAGCTGGAACGCTGCCAGCCACGCCAGCCAGGCCACGGCGGCACGGGCCGGCAGCGGCCGGACGAACGTTGCGGCCAGCAGGGCAATCCCTGCCAGCGGAAGGGAGAACACGGTGAACAGCAGGGCGGCTGCTGCCAGGGAAAGCTCGAACATGATGCCGGCAATGTCGGACCGCTACCGGCAGCTGTGCCGCTGCCCGTGCGGGCCGGTGTGCAGCCGGCCTGCGAGCAGCTGTTCGGTCAGGGCGATCCAGGCGGCGTCGTAGTAGGTCGGGTAGACCCGGTCGAGCTGCCGGGTGCTGCTGACGGTGCTTGCCGCTCCGCGCTGACGGCGACGGCAACGAGGCGGAGACGGCGTTGCCGGCACATCCGCCCCACAGCGCCGGCACACCCGCCGCAGACGTTGCCGACCCGCCGCAACCGCAGCGGCGCTGCCGGCCGCTGCACGTGCACACAACGTTGCCGC
>LFIK01000150.1_pt1 | contig 47051 bp, 49 predicted proteins | sample 643401 | NCBI WGS metagenome assembly LFIK01 (sample SAMN03777447, study PRJNA286221) | soda lake metagenome | biome: soda lake; feature: Kulunda steppe; material: water; isolation source: sample T5-Br brine of Lake Tanatar-5 | place: Russia: Kulunda steppe | collected 2010-07
ACAGGGTCGGGGCAGGGCATGGAGCGGTCATATTCCGCCGAGATCGAGTTGCTGAAACGCGGCGACGGCGAGGTTTTCGAGGGCGAGGGCATTCTTGCCATCACCAAGGCGCTGTTGCAGTCCGGTGTGGGCTATGTCAGCGGCTACCAGGGTGCGCCGGTCTCGCATCTGATGGATGTGCTGGCGACGGCCAAGCCGTTTTTGGACGAACTGGGCGTCCATTACGAGCCGGCCGGCAACGAGGCCGGCAGTGCGGCGATGCTGGCGGCGTCGATCAATTATCCAATACGCGGGGCGGCGATCTGGAAATCGGTCGTCGGCACCAATGTCGCTTCCGACGCCTTGTCCAATCTGGCCTCGGCCGGTGTGGTCGGCGGCGCGCTGATCATCGTCGGCGAGGATTACGGCGAGGGCGCCAGCATCATCCAGGAGCGCACCCACGCCTTTGCCATGAAGTCGTCGATGTGGCTGATGGATCCGCGCCCGGATCACACCCGTTTCGTCGATCTGATCGAAAAATCCTTTGAGTTTTCCGAGGCGACCAGCACCCCGGTGATCATGGAGTTCCGTATCCGGGCCTGCCATATGCATGGCCGGTTCGAGACGCGCGACAACAAAAGCCCGCGCTATTCGGCCAAGGCGCCGCTGGAAAACCCCGATTTCGACTATAACCGCATCTGTCTGCCGCCTTCGACCTATGTGCAGGAACAGGACAAGGTCACGCGGCGCTTTCCCGAAGCCCTGAAATTCATCCGCGACAACGCGCTGAACGATCATTTCGAGGGCCGCCACGACGATGTCGGCATCATCTGCCAGGGCGGGTTGCACAACACGGTCATGCGGGCGCTGGCCCAGCTTGGCCTGGCCGATGGGTTCGGCGGCACCGATATTCCCATATTGGCGCTGAACGTAACCTACCCACTGTTGCCCGACGAAATTTCCGGCTTCTGCGCGGGCAAGCGTTCGGCCCTGGTCGTGGAAGAAGGGTTCCCGGCCTATATCGAGGATGCGGTCAACACGATCCTGCGCAAGGCCGACCTGAACACGACCGTGATCGGCAAGGGCGTGCTGCCCGAAGCGGGCGAATACGTCGCCGACGTCATGCTCAAGGGCCTCGGCGCCTATCTGGAAGGGGCCGTGCCCAAGGGTGTCGACCTCGAGGCGGTCGGGCGCATCGTCCATCGGGTGACCTCGAACGCCGAGCGCGCCCGTGCGCTGATCGGCGGCGCGGTGCCGTCGCGCCCGCCGACCTTCTGCACCGGCTGCCCCGAGCGCCCGGTATTTACCGCGATGGAACTGACCCAGCAGCAGATCGGCAAGTTCCACGTCTCGGCCGATATCGGCTGCCATTCGTTCAGCACGTTGCCGCCGTTCAATATCGGCAACTCGATCCTGGGCTATGGCCTGGGGCTGGCCAGCGCCAACGGCGTGCGCCCGGCACTGGGCAAGCGGGTGGTCAGCGTCATGGGCGATGGCGGGTTCTGGCATAACGGCCTGACCAGCGGCGTGTCCGGGGCGGTTCAAAACGGCACCGACGGCGTGCTGGTCGTGCTGAACAACGGCTATTCGTCGGCGACCGGCCAGCAGACGATTCCCTCGTCGAAGGTTGGCCCCCAACGCAAAGCGCTGATGACGATTGAGGATGCGGTCAAAAGTTTCGGCGTCACCTGGGTGCGCACGATCAACAGCTACAAGGTCAGCGACATGGTGTCGGCCCTGAAAGAGGCCGTGACGTCGAAGACCGGCGGGCTGAAGGTGATCGTCGCCGATGGCGAATGCCAACTCGCCCGCCAGCGCCGGGTCAAGGCGGCCGACGGCGCGGCGCTGAAACGCGGCGAACGGGTGGTGCGCACCCGGTTCGGGGTCGACGAGACGGTGTGCACCGGCGATCACGCCTGCATCCGGTTGTCGGGCTGCCCGTCGCTGACGGTTAAGGAGTCGGCCGACCCGCTGCGCAGCACGCCGGTGGCGCACGTCAACAACGATTGTGTCGGCTGCGGCTTGTGCGGCGAGGTCGCCGACGCCGCCGCGCTGTGTCCGTCGTTCTACCGCGCCGACATCATCCGCAATCCCGGCCGGTGGGACCGGTTCATCACCCGGCTGCGCAACCGGGTGATCGGGGCGCTGCAGGGTTTCGCCGCCCGCCGGGCCGAGGTTTGATGCCGTGAGCGCCGCCGAGACCGCCACTGGCTAAGGAGGGCAAGAATGTCGGCTCGGTAGCGCGCCCGGCTTCTGATGATCTGGGTCGACAACCCGCACCGTGGTACGCGTGACCTCGATCTGTGGAAGTTCGGCGATATAAAAAGAAGAAAATTCTGCTTGATCCGCTCACGCATAGTTGCGAGACCATCGAAACTGGCAATGAGATCTGGCGATTCAAAAGCCGCGCATGGCCAATCTCGGACAATGAAGCCTCAATTGATCGACCTGGAACAAGCAGGGGTTTGGTCTATGGAGTTCTCCCAATTTTTGGGTAATATCGGGGCCGCCGCTGTGGTCTATCTTGTTGCCACCACAAGTCCCGGTCCGGCCAATCTGGCCATCATGAACGCCGCCATGCAATCGGGCCGCAGATCTGGCCTTTGGCTCTCAAGCGGCGTCATTACCGGTTCTTTGTTTTGGGGGCTCGTGGCTGCCTCAGGGCTGTCGATTCTACTGGCGGCCTACAGCGAAATTACGGCCGTCATTATGATGCTTGGCGGGCTGTATCTCGCCTTTCTTGCGTATCGAGCGTTACGGTCATTCTGGCAGACCGTGGAGGGTCGGACCGGTCCCAGCAAGGCTTCGGCGCAATCCGATCGCAGCCTCTATCTGCAGGGCCTCGCCATCCACTTGGTGAATCCGAAATCCGCACTCACGTGGGCGGCAATTATCGCTATTGTCATTGTGCCCGGCAGTGCGCCGTTTCTTCCACTTGTTGTCGTCGTCGGTTGTTGGCTCGCCGGTATTGTTATCTTCGTTGGTTATGCTGTTTTCTTCTCATCGCGCGCGATGATCACTTGGTACGAAAGGCACGGGGCGTGGGTCGAACTCGGCAGTGGAATTCTTTTCGCAATCTTCGCCTTCCAACTTGTTCAGAGCGGCTACGCAATAGCGTCAGGGTTGATCCCGTGAGCGTCGCCGAGACCATGGCAACATTGTGAGAAGCTGGCATCGTTTAGACTGTTCCAAAGTCTGCACTACAAGGTGAAGCTTGGCAGATATCTACGATCGGCCGGAAAGACGGGCAGCCGCCCGGTCTATGGGGAATGCCGCCTTTCGTTGCCGGCGGCGCGGATCAGAACCGGGCGCTCGGTGTGACCGCGACGATCCGCTGACCGAAGTTCTGCGTGCCGGGTCAAGGCAGCTTTTATCCCAGGCTGTTGAAGCCGAGGTCGCCGCCATGCTTGGCGAGTATGAACACCTAAAGACGGATGATGGCTGCCAGCGCCTGGTCCGCCATGGGCATGGCCCGGAGCGCCAGATTTTAACGGGTATCGGCCCTGTCGCCGTGCGGCGGCCGAAGGTTCGTGACCGCGACGCCGACGGTAACAACCGCATTCGCTTTACTTCCGCCATCTTACCGCGTTTCGCCCGTCGCACGCGGTCGGTGGAAGCCGTCCTGCCGACGCTCTTGCTTGCGTGGTTTGTCGAGCGGCGACTTCCAGGACGCACTGCTTGGCAAGGAGGCGGCCGGGCTGTCGGCCCAGGTGATCAGCCGCCTGAAAGCAGAATGGGTGACTGAGCACTCTCGCTGGCGCAAACGCGATCTCTCCGCGCGGCGCTACGTTTACGTCTGGGCCGACGGCGTTTATCTCCAGATCAGCAAAAGTCAACACAAGTGTGGAGTTCGGTCCTGCGAGTCGATGCACATTCTGCGCCGCATCCAACATTACATCCTGAAACCAGGCTCCTGATCGTCGTAGTCAGCTCGCGCCAACCGGGATGCTACTTCGCCGAAGGATTGCCGCAATACATCTTCGAGATAGCTCAGGAAGCCGGGACGCTCGATCGTCCGGGATAGCGTATCAGCGGGTAGGAAACGTCGCATTTCGGCGGTAAAGCTGCCATCCCGCAGGTGGTGGGAAAGCTGGTCGAGGGTTTGATCGATCCGATCGGCAAAATCCGGCAAATCGAATTCGCCTGCGCGGGCAGCGACCCAGTCCGATCGGATCTTTGCGCCGTTCTGCAGGAGCCAGGGGATGTCCCAAATGTCACGATAACGAATGCGCGCCTGGTGGATTGATGCCGGTAATGCGACCAACTTGTTGGCAAGAATTTCGTCTCGCGACATCACGCCGATGAGGAGATCGCCCGTCCCGACAGGCAGCACCCGATAGCGTGCGAGCAACGGCATCAGAACGTCATCGCGCACTTCCATTGTGGCGATGTCGACCTTGATTCTTTGCCGGGGCAGATCTTTTCGTTCCGGCTCTGTCTCGACGATGATCTGCCATGTATCGACGGCTACTGCGCCCGCCGGTCTAGAAAGTCGCCTGGGTTCGCGAACCCGCACCGGCAAACCGTAGCGGCTGGAAAGGTGGTCGACCAAGGCATCAGCCATCCCATCGACCCGATCGGCCGTGAAGTCTGGCCCGGCGGCAAAATCCAGATCTTCGCTAAAGCGCGGCGCACCATAGCACAGTCGAAGTGCGGTCCCGCCGTGGAACGTCAGAATCGCCAGAAAGCCGGACTGGTCGAGGCATGAGAGGATGTCGTAGTGAAGCAATTCCTTCAGAATGACCGGACGAAGACCGGGCGCGCCGACCTCCGCGGCAGCCCGATCAGCCATTGCATTAAGGGGAAGGTGATCGGACATCGGCAATCTCCAGGTCGATCAGATGTGTGTTGCGCCCCACCCGCCGTAGATCGCCCAGGGCGCGTTCCGGCGTCGCCAATGGCAAAGGACGGCCGACGTCCCGCGTCCCGTCCAGGATCGTCTCCACGTCGCGATCTGTGTGGATGAATTCGATAACGCCGTATGGGGTTTGGAACTCTCGCTTGCGTCCCGTCGTCATGACCGTGATCCGGTCGATGGGCACCTGAGAGATGATCCCATATTCCGACAGCGCGGATTCCAGGCTCAGATACGCATACTCGCCACGCCGGAGAGCAACGGCGATTTCTTCCAGCAGATAGGGCTTAGGCTGATCGGAAAACCCATAGACAAACACCCCACGCGCAGCACGGACTAGCAGACCCGAGGCGGTCAGGCGATGCAGCCCGCCGTCAAAGGCGGCCTCGTTGTCCTCGGGGAAGATTCGTCGGAGATCGCGTCGCAAGAAGACCTGGCGGCCCTTGCGGCTCCATTCCGACAACCGCTTCTGCGCCGTGACGAGGTGCATATCCGTACCAAAACATGACAAATAGAGCTATTTCCAGTATGGTTCATGAGCATCCGCCGTTCAAGTGATTGCCGCGTCGGCGTCTGCCGCCTTTATCCCTGTGGTGGAGGCGACAGCGCGGAAGTCGGCCCGCCGCAACCGGTCATCCTTGCGATTCATTAGCGAGTATCCAGGGCCGCCTGGAAGACGAAAAGCAATGCATCCTGGTGATCATTGGCGCGACACCGGAGGGCCGGAAGGAATTGATCGGCTTTCAGGCCGGTTTTCGCGAGAGCGCGCAGAACTGGCGGGAACTGCTGACTGATCTGAGGGGACGCGGCCTCTCCCCGGGTCCCGAACTTGCCGTCGGCGATGGTCTTCAAACTGGTCACAGCCGCCAGCAAAACGTGGCGGCGGCTGGCTGGCAACAATCGCTTGCCCCAGGTAATCGAGGGTGTCAGATTCAAAGACGGCATTCAGGTGAATGACGCTCAAAAATCCGCCGCCGCCTAATACGCCGTCACCCAAAATTGGTCATAGCTCCCGCCTGGATCGTTGGCCCCAAAAAGCATGTCCTTGCCACTCTATATGATTTTGCATATGCTCGACGTGGCGAGGTGACAGGACAGGACAGGAACGGGGCAAGGCATGGAACGGTCGTATTCCGCCAAGATCTCAAGGTTTCATCGGGGTGGTGGCGCGCGTGTCGAGGGCACGCAAAGCCCTCAATCTTCCGTACTGCGCAACCGGATGATCGGGGTGCTTCAGGGTTTCGCCGCCCGCCGGGCGGAGGGTTGATCCCGTGAGCGTTGCCGAGGCACAAGAGCAAACGAGCGTCCCCACTGTTGCCGACACGAAATCGCGCTCGGTCGTTATTGCGGCCTTGGGCGGCGAGGGCGGCGGCGTGCTGACCGATTGGATCGTCCGCGCGGCCATGGAAAGCGGCTTTCCGGTACAGAGCACGTCGATTCCCGGCGTCGCCCAGCGCACCGGGGCGACCACTTATTACATCGAATTCCTGCCGGTCCGCCATCAGGACCTGGGCGGCCGGCGCCCGCTGTTCGGCCTTTACCCTGTGCCGGGCGAGGTGGATGTCGTCGTCGCCTCGGAAATCCTGGAAGCCGGCCGGGCGATGGAGCGCGGGTTCGCCAGCCCCGACCGAACGACGCTGATTGCCTCGACCCACCGGGTCTTTGCCATGAGCGAGAAGACGGCCACGGCCGACGGCCGGTTCGACCATCGGCCGCTGGAAAAAGCGGTCGATGCGGTGGCCAAGCGCGCGTTCCTGATGGATATCCGTGCCATCGCCGAACAGGCGGGCGGGGCGCCAAACGCCGTGATGCTGGGCATTCTGTCAGGGTCGGCTGCGCTGCCGATCGAGCGGACGGTGTATGAGGCGTCGATCCGGGCCACCGGCAAGATGGTCGACAGCAATCTGGCGGCGTTCAGGGCCGGGTTCGATCTGGCGTCGGGCCAAGCGCGTGTGGACGGCACGCCCTCTGCGGCCGAGACACAATCGGGCCCCGCGCCCGCGTCGTCCGATCGCGGAACGGGTGGAACGCTCAGCGCGCTCAGAAAACGGGTCTGGGCGGACTATCCGGCCGATATCGCCCGGCTGGTCGAAACCGGCCTCGAACGGGTCGTCGACTTTCAGAACGTCGATTACGGCGGGCGCTATCTCGACCGGTTGACGCCGGTGTTGGCCGCAGAGCGCGGCCATGACACGACCGGCGCCTTCGCCGTCACCCGCGAAACGGCGCGCGGTCTTGCCCTATGGATGAGCTATGAGGACATCATCAAGGTCGCCGACCTGAAAACGCGTGCCGATCGGTTCGAGCGGGTGCGCGGCGAAGTGCGGGCGGCCGATGGCGAGCCGGTTCAGCTTACCGAGTTTTTCAAACCGGGTGTCGAGGAGGTCGCGGCGCTGCTGACGCCCGGCATGGGCCGACGCCTGATGGCCCTGGCCGACCGCCGCGGCTGGATCGGCACCAAGCACGCCCGCATGCGCATTCGCACCCATACGGTGTTCGGATTTCTGCGGTTGTGGCTGTTGGCGCGGCTTCGGGTCTGGCGGCCCCGATCGTATCGGTTCGCCGAGGAACAGGCGCTGATCGAGCGTTGGCTGTCGGCGGTCGTCGCCGGAACCCAACGCGCACCGGTGCTGGGCCTGGAAATCGCGCGCGCGGCTCAACTGATCAAAGGCTATTCCGACACCCATCGGCGCGGCCGGTCGGCGTTTCATTTGCTGATGGACCGGGCGGTCGATCCGATGCTGGGCGAAGAGGGGGCCTTGGATGGGGGCCCCGACCAGGCCGCAAGCCGCATTGCGGCGCTGCGCGAGGCGGCGCTGAGCGATCCAAGCAGCTTGAAGATGCGCGCTATGATCGACGGCGATCCTTAGAATCGAAACTGTGCTGGGCGCATCAGCCTGCGCCAAGTTCCCGTCGCCGCCGGTCCGTTTCTTTTGCTTCAAATCCTTGTTTTGACGTTGATCCTCGCGTATCCGGGGCTGGCCACATGGTTGCCGGAAATGGCTGACAGAGCAAGGTGACGGAAGGGGTCTTCCATGACGCAAAACACAAGCGAAGATCGCAATAATTTCGAGCAAGGCGCGACAGCGGATGCGAAGCCGCTGGCCGACGGGGTTTATTTAGATGATTTTCTCCCCTATCTTCTCAACCGTATCGCGAATCGGCTGAATACCGACTTGGTCGAGGAACTCAAGCAACTGGGTTTGAGCCAGCAGTCCTGGCGAATCCTTGCGGTCCTGGCGACCCGCGATGCCCGCACCATCAGCGAATTGGTTGTCTATTCGGTAACGCCGCAATCGACGCTGAGCCGGATGGTCGATCGGATGGAGCGGGACGGGCTGGTCAGCAAAAGTACCGGCGACGGCGACGGGCGTTTCGTCACGGTCAGCCTGACCCCGGCGGGCGAGACCGCGTTCCGGCGCATCCTGCCCGTGGCCATGCGCCACTATCATCAAGCGCTCAAGGGGTTCACCGACGAAGAGCGCGAGACCCTGTTGACCCTGTTGCAGAAGCTATTGGGCAATATCCGACAATCGCCCTATGCCTGAGGCGCCCGTTGTTGGCGCTGTCCTCGCCAGTTGGGCGCCAGTCCAAACAAGGGGGCCGAAAAAGCATCATCCTGTCCAAAAGAACCCGACGCTAACTCAAAGCCCGACCCGGTCGCGCATTCCATAGTACCAGACGGCGGCCGACAAAAACCAAGGCCGTCCGGTATAAAAGGGGCGTGTCGGGAATTTCAGGCCGTCGAAGGCGGTTTCGCCCTGGGGCGACTGCACGACCTTGTGGCCGAGGCGCATGCCGAGATAGCTGGCCATCCCGACCCCCGAGCCGCAATACCCCATGGCGTAATAGAGCCCGTCATGCTGCCCGATATGCATCATCTCGTCGAAGCTATAGGCGACGAAACCGCACCATGAGTGGCTGATCCGGGTTTCGGCCAGTTCCGGAAACAGGCCCGCCATAGCCTGGTGAAGCTTGGGCCCGCTCTTGCGCGGATCGGTCTCGCCGAGCGACACCCGGCCGCCGAACAGGATCCGCCGGCCGTCCGGACTTGGCCGGTAGTAATAGACCACATGGCGTGTGTCGGTGATGTTGCGGCCCTTGGGCATCAGCCGGGCCATGGTGCTTTCGGCCAGCGGTTCGGTCGCGATTACATAACTGCCGATCGGAATCACGCGGCGGCGCAGCCAGGGCGTCGCGGTGCCGGTATAGCCGTTGGTCGCCACCACGACATCGCGCGCCGATATCGTCCCCATTCCAGTGGTCAGCCGCCAACCGTTGTCCTGTTTGTCGATCTCTGTGACCGGACAATAGGCGATCGGCGTGGCGCCGGCGGCCATCACCCGTTCGAGCAGGCCTTGGTGATACAGCCCGGGATCGAGCGATGCGTGGTTCGGGAAAACAACACCGCCGTAATAGGCATCGGTGCCGATTTCCGAATGTTGGTCGGCTTTATCGATCAAAATGGCGTCGCTGGCGGTGTCGCCCGATTGGGCGCCGTAGCGCCGGGCCAGGTGGTCGAAGGCGCGTTGGGTATGGGCGCCGTGAAACCGGCCGCAAAGTTGGAAATCGCAGTCGATGCCCTCCTCGCGCACGAAATCGCCAAGCCAGGAAAGCGAGGCCTTGCCTTCGTCGATCAGCCGCTGTGCCCGATCGGCGCCATGCCGGCGCGACAGGGTTTCCAAATCCGGCTTGACGCTGGCGGAGACTTGGCCCCCGTTCCGGCTGCTGCATCCCCAGCCGAGATCGGCGGCGTCCAGCACCACGGTGCTGCGTCCGGCCCGGGCGGTCTGAAGCGCGGCGTGCAGGCCGGTATAGCCCGATCCGATCACCACCACATCTGCCGTCTTAGGTAAAGACGGTGATCCGGCGTCCGGGCGCGGCGTCCGTTCCCACCAATAGGGCGCGAAGGTCGTGGTATCGGAAAACAAGGCTTCATCCATTGGGTGGGACTCGTATTTGTTTATTGGCGGGCAGACAGTCGCGTGACGTTTTACAAAAAACGAGGATGACGCGCCCGTCGGAAGCAGGACTTGCCGCACGGGGTGAATTACAGCATGATCCGCCAGCCAAAATGGACCTTTTCAACGTACGAGACAACAGTATGACGGCGACGGTATTCATCGACGGCAGCGCCGGGACGACCGGTTTGCAACTGAAGCAACGGCTGGCGGGGCGGTCCGATCTACAGGTGTTGGAAATTCCCGATGCCGATCGCAAAGACCGCGACCGACGGGCGGCGGCGATCAATGACGCCGATGTCGCCGTGTTGTGCCTGCCGGATGCCGCCGCAATCGAAAGTGTATCGTTGGTTCGATCCGACCGGGTCAAGGTGATCGACACCAGCACGGCCCATCGGGTCGATCCGGGTTGGGCCTATGGTTTTCCCGAGATGGAGCCCGACCAGGCCGAGCGGATCGCCGGTTCGAAGCGGATCGCCAATCCGGGCTGTTATCCGACCGGCGCGGTGGCATTGATCCGGCCCTTGGTGGCCCGGTCGATCCTGCCCGCCGATCATCCGGTCACGGTCAACGCCGTGTCGGGCTATACTGGCGGCGGCAAGGCGATGGTCAGCCGGTTCGAGGATGCGGACCATGCCGACCCCCTGACGACCCCATTTCGGGTCTATGGGCTGGGATTGGACCACAAGCATATCCCGGAAATGCGCGTGCATGGCATGTTGTCCGAGGCGCCGGTGTTCGTGCCGTCGGTTGGCCGGTTTCGCCAGGGAATGATCGTGCAGGTGCCGCTGCATCTTCGGGCATTGCCGGGATCGCCCACGCCACGGGCTATTGCCGATGCTCTGGCCGATCACTATCGCGGGCAAAAGGCCGTTTCTGTCTTTGATCACCTCGATGACGGCGTGTCGGTTCTCGACGCCGATACCCTGGTCGGCAGCAACAATCTTCATTTGCATGTGTTCGGGTCGACGGTGGCAAACCAAGTGGTGCTGGCCGCCGTGTTGGACAATCTGGGCAAGGGGGCGTCGGGCGCGGCCGTTCAGAACCTGAACCTGCTTTTGGGGCTTGACCCGCTCACCGGCCTGACCGAACCGCTCTTAGACCGTGAAGCCTTGGATATCTAAAATGTCTGGGAGCGACCGCGAGAGCGATGGGGGGGCTGAAAATGTTCCGGGGCGGGCTGATCGCCCGGCTTGGTTCCGGCGGCGGCGCGGTCGGTTGAGCCGTGTCGATACTTGGGGATGGACGCCGATTACCTGGCAGGGCTGGGCAGTCGTGACCGGGTTCCTAACCCTTTTGGCGGTCGGCGGTGTGCTGATCGTGCCCAATACGCCGGGCCGGTTTCTGCTTTATTGCGGCTTGGTGCTGGCGGTCGTCGTCGCTTATGCCAATATCTGTCAGGGCCGCTCAAGAGATTGACAGGGCCGGTTTACAGGCCTGCCGGTCCATAATCCAGGGTTGCTGGCGACGGCTGTATGTGAATTAGATGTGACAATATGCCCTGTCATGTAAAATTCCTTTGACCTCGCTGGATCATCCGCGCATGGTCCCGGCGCGCCGGATGCGGCCGCAACCCTAAGTGAGAATGCCCAATGACCTGCACGAAATCAGCGCCCGGCGCCCGGCCGGCTGCGAAAGAGACCACGTTTCTGATCGAAGTCGCCGACAAGGATGCCGGGCTTGCGGTCATGGAAAGCGGCTGTGCGCGGTTCATTGCCTCTGATCCGGCATTCATGGCGCTCGACAATCGGCATTTTCGCGATCTGGCGGCCCTGGTCAAGGCGGCCGAGGCCTTGGATCAAAAAAGACGCTCCGGCGCCGAAACCCGCGCGGCGCCAGAGTCGGTGAGGTCCGACAGGGTCGTTGCCTAAGGCCGAGTCCGATCGGACCTTGGCCACCTATTCGCCGGGCACGGCCGCGAGTGTATCGTCGGCCAGCAGCGCGTCAATGCCTCCCGGCGTCGGGCAAGGAAAGAGGAGATCGGTCACTATGAAGGCAACTGAATTCGACAAGGAATTTGAGCGCGGAAATGACGTGAGTGCTGCTGTGGACTGGTCTCAGGCGCGTCGCCCGAACGACCAGCTCAAGCGCGTGAATGTGGACTTCCCGGCCTGGGTCGTCGACGGTCTGGACAAGCAGGCCCGGCACTTGGGTGTAACCCGGCAGTCGCTGATCAAGCTATGGATCGCTGAGCGCCTGCAATAGCAATGTTTTGACCCGCGCCCCTCTCCCCGCGCCCCTCTCCCCGGGCCCTCTCGAAGTGCCGGCAGCCTAAAGCATGTGAAGTTGGGTTTGGTCGACGCGTAATGCCTATTCGCCGGGCACGGCCGCGAGTGTATCGTCGGCCAGAAGCGCATCGATCGCACCATCGGCGGCAAGATCGGCCAGAGCTTGGTTGAAATCGGCGATCCTGTCTCGGCCATTGGGATCCGAGCGGGGCATCACGAGATGCAGGGTTTCCAGGCCAACCGGATTGCCGGTCGCGATGTGGAATTCCTCCGCCAAGCCGACCGCGTCGATCGCGGCGGTTCCCTCTTGTTTGCCGGCGACGAAGAAATCGGTCCGGCCATCATGAACCAGTTGGGCGCATGTCGCCAGATCGTTGGCGGGCTGTTGGCGAACGGCGCCCGTGTCGATCAACCGTCTGATGTCGTCCGGTGGGGCCATGCCGATTGGCAGGCACACTGACCTCCCCGCGAGATTGGCCGGTGTCTCGGGATCAATCGCCACGAAGGCGTCGGAGAAGACGAACAGCGGCATAACCGCGATCGGGTCCGAGAAATGGAATCGCGCCATCCGATCCGAGGTCGGTTGCCAGCCGAACGAACCGTCTGCCTGCCGCGACCCCGGCTCATCCGATTGTGATTGCAAACTGTTGAGTGCCGTTTCGCGCGGCATCGGGGTTATGTCGGTTGTCTGTTCCATTCGCTCATATACCGCCGCAACGAGTGTTGCGATGATCGGCTCACCCTCGCCGATGCGGTCGTCGGCGTCGACCGCCATGACCAATCCAATGGGATCCGATGGACTTTGATCGGCTGGGGACGCCGCGGGTAGGGCCAACACAAGCGAAAAGAAAATGAACGGTGCGGCGAGGTGTTGGGGCGGTGGCTGGCAGGCCATGCTAAAGTGTTCCCCTCGACAACCAAAGGTATTAGTTCTCAGTGTATGGACCCGTTTGGCGTAATGCAATCGATAATGGCGTCTTGAACAGGGCGATGGCCTGGCGGATTGGGTTTGACGTTGCCAATTCGATATTGCACGCCGTCTAATAGGCTCCTGAACCATTAATCCCCTGAACCGATCCCCCAACCGCAAGTGCCATCCGATGAGTTCGACGAAACGTCTCAGCCCCCGGCAGGCGTCTGTCCGGCAACAGATGTTCGGGCTTGGCTTCCGCGATGCGTGGCCGGTCGCCCTGACCTTTCTGGCCATGTTCACGGCGATCGGGGCCGCCGGGCACGCTATCGGTCTGTCGACGGCCCAGGGGCTTTTCATGACCGTCGCCGTGTTTGCCGCCCCGGCCCAGATCGCGGCCATTGACATGATCGCCAATGGGGCGACGGTGACCGTGATTGCGACGGTGGCCATCATCAATGCCCGTTTTTTCTTGATGTCGGCGTCGTTGACGCCCCGATTGGGCCTTGTGGGCTTTGGACCGCTGGTCGGCGGTTTGTCCATGTTGACGGCCAGCACCTTTGCCGTGACCTATGGCCGGATCGGTGCGCGGACGACGGCGTTTCCGTTTGCTTATTACTTGGGTGTCTGTGCATGCAGTCTGTCCGGCGCTGCCCTCGGCACGGTCATCGGCCATACCAGCGTGGCGGAAATGCCGAGCACGGTCGAAATGCTGCTCGCGATGCTGCTGCCGGTATATTTTGTGACGTTCCTTGCCCGTGCCTGGCCCCGAGCCCGGTTCGTGATTGCCGGTGGATGCGGGGCCGTGCTAACGCCGCTGATCGAGATCTTCGCTCCTGGATTCGGGCTGATCGGGGCGGCGTTGCTGATTGGGTCGGCCTTTGTTGCCGCCGAAACCGGGCTGTCGGGTGGCGATGCCGGGTCCGGCAAGGGGGGCGCATGAGCGACCAAGGGATCGTTTGGCTGATCTTGATCGGCTGCGGGATGGTGACGTTTGCCTATCGGATCGTGCCGGCTCTGGTGCCGGGGCTCCGGCAAGCATCAGCCGATTCCCCATGGCTTCGGTTTTTCGACTACGCCTCCTATGCCGTCATCGGCGGGATCGTCACCTCTAATCTTTTGTCGGCGACCGGCGTGCGGCCGGGGGTGGATCCTTTTGGGCCTTGGCTTGTGTCCGCGCCGTTCCTCCCCGGCTTGTGCGGTGTTTTGGCGAGCTTTGCCGTCTCACTTGCCACGGGCCGGCAAGTGGCGTCGATCGTCATTGGCTTGGTAGTGTTCCAGGGGCTGTTTTGGGTTTGGCCCTGACGCGGCCCCCGGTCACAGTCCTGATCAGGCTGGCGCTCGGACATCCTCGACTACAGTGCCAACGCGCGTGACGTCATACTCATGGGCATCGTCGCGCCACTGTTCGGCGAGCGCCGCGTCATACCACCGCCGCATTGACGGCAGGCTGAGAATGAAGTCGGCATAGTCGGCGGCTTTCCGGCTCAGGGAAAAGCCGGTCGAGGTGCCATAGCTCTGGATGCGGAAGGCCACCGGGGCAAACATTGCGTCAACGCCGGTAAAGCGATCGCCTGCCAGGAACGGACCGCCAAATCGGGTCAGCCCATCGGACCAGAGGTCGTCGATCCGGCGAATATCGTCGGAGAGCTCCGGGCTCATGACGTAAAGGCGGATGCGCTGCCCGCAAGTCATGGGGCACTGACCGCGCAAGGCGCCGAACCCGGCATGCATTTCGGCCGATGCCGAGCGAGCCCAGGCTCGGGCCGATGCGTTCGATGGCCAGACGCCGTCATGGCGTTCAGCCAGATATTCGACGATTGCCAGCGATTCCCAAATCCGGTGGTCGCCGTCGTGAAGGCAAGGCACCTTGCCGTTGGGCGAGAAGGCGGAAAACCTTTGGTGGTTGTCCATCCCCTCGAACGGCGACAGGTGTTCGGTAAACGCAATGTCCAGGGCCTGCATCAAGACCCAGGGTCTGAGCGACCACGAGCTATAGTTTTTGTTGGCGATATAGAGATCGTACATTGGCGGCGGGCTTTCCACGGTTCGTTATCGCAACGCAGGATCGAGTGTGCCCGCCGCCATTGGATCAAGCAATACGCGCGTTGTCGATAACCGCGATCAATACATGTGCTGACCGCCATTGATGCTGAGGGTCGATCCGGTGATGAAACCGGCGTCGTCGCTGACCAGGAACTGCACGCCGCGCGCGATTTCGCTGGCTTCGCCAAGGCGGCCGACGGGGATGCGCGCCTTGATCTTCTCCAGCACCGTATCGGGGACCGCCCGCACCATATCGGTGTTGATATAGCCAGGTGCGATGGCGTTGACGGTGACCCCGCGTGACGCGCCCTCTTGGGCCAGAGCCTTGGTAAAGCCGTGAATGCCGGATTTCGCGGCCGCATAATTGACCTGACCGTACTGGCCGGCTTGGCCGTTGATCGAGCCGACATTGACGATGCGTCCAAAGCGCCGCTCGCGCATGTTGTCGATCACTGACCGGCACATATTAAAGCAACTGCCGAGATTGGTATCGATGACCTCTTTCCATTGCTCATAGGTCATCTTGTGGAGCGTGGCGTCACGGGTAATGCCCGCGTTGTTGACCAGAATATCGATCGGCCCGAATTCCTTCTCCAGCGCGCCGACGGCGGACTGGCAGGCGTCGAAATCAGAGACGTCGAATTTGATGGCCCGGATGCCGGTCCTTTCGGAGAAAGCTGCCGCGCGTTCGTCGTTGCCGCCGTAATTGGCGATAACCGTATAACCGGCGTCTTTCAGCGTAGTGCAGATGATCTCGCCGATGCCGCGGGTGCCGCCCGTAACCAATGCCACTCTTGCCATGATATCGCTCCTCCCTTTGGGACCGGACCGGTTGTCCCGGCCCGGATGCCCCTGTTGATGCGCACCAAACACTTGCCGTTGGGCGCATTCGGTGTCTCGCTAGATTTTCAACGCGTCCGTGTTTTTCAACCCCGCTACCGCTCAACACAGAGGGCGATGCCCATACCGCCGCCGATGCACAGTGTCGCCAACCCTTTTTTGGCGTCGCGGCGTACCATTTCGTGGAGCAGTGTGGTCAAGATCCGCGCCCCCGACGCGCCGATCGGATGGCCGATGGCAATCGCGCCGCCATTGACGTTCACCTTTTCCGGGTCCCAGCCCATATCGCGATTGACCGCGATCGCCTGGGCGGCGAAGGCTTCGTTCGCCTCGATCAGGTCGAGATCGGCGGCGGTCCAGCCTGCCTTTTCCAGCGCCTTTCGCGAGGCCGGGATCGGTCCGCTGCCCATGATGGCCGGATCGACACCGCAGGTTGCCCACGAGGCGATGCGGGCAAGCGGCTTGGCGCCACGCTTGGCGGCGTCGTCCTCGCTCATCACCACCAGCGCCGCGGCGCCGTCATTGATGCCCGAGGCATTGCCGGCCGTGACCGAACCGTCCTTGCTGAAAGCGGCCCGAAGCTTGGCCAGCCCTTCGGGTGTCGTATCGGGTTTCGGGTGCTCGTCGGTATCGACCACCGTTTCGCCCTTGCGGGTCTTGACGCTGTAGGGAACGATCTCGTCCTTGAACCGACCGTCTTGCATAGCGCGTCCGGCCTTTTGCTGGGACGCGGCGGCGAAGGCATCTTGCTCCTCGCGCGTGATCTGCCATTTCTGGGCGATGTTCTCGGCGGTGTTGCCCATGTGGTAGCCGTTGAAGGCATCCCACAGGCCGTCCTTGATCATGGTGTCGACCATCTTGCCGTCGCCCATCTTGGTGGGCGCACGCAGATGCATGGCATGCGGCGACAGGCTCATGTTTTCCTGGCCGCCAGCCACGACGATTCGGGCGTCACCGGCCATGATCCCCTGGGCCGCGAGGGCGACCGTCCGCAGGCCCGACCCGCAAACCTGATTTATGCAATAGGCCGTCTTGTCGGCTGGAATTCCGGCGCCGATGGCGGCCTGCCGGGCGGGGTTCTGCCCGGCGGCGGCAGTCAGGATCTGGCCGAGGACGACTTCATCCACTTCGCCGGTGTCAACGCCTGCGCGTTGAAGCGCGGCGGAAATCACCGTCGCCCCGAGGTCATGGGCGGGTACCGACGACAGGGCGCCGCTAAAGGTCCCGATGGCCGTTCTGGCGGCGCTGGCGATTACCACATTGGTCATTGTTCACTCCCGAGTTCCGAATTGAACCGGATTACAGCCGCCGAAGAGTTCGAGGCCTTCCGATCCCGGCGCTTCGTTTGATGATTGGCGAATTGCCTCTGTTAACGATAGGCACGGCAGCGGGGTGGCGCAACCGTTGGACTCATGCAAGGGCCTTAATTCTCTCCAAAAGCCAATCCCCCAGGATTGGCCAGACCGATCCGCGTGCCGATCGACCGGCGATCATTCCGATATGCCCCAATGCGACGCGGTGGGTCCGGGCTCCGGGCATGGCCGTGGATAAAGCCAAGGCCGATGCGGGCGGCACCAGCCGGTCCCGGTCTGCGACAAGATGCAGCGATGGGACACCGATTTCCCCCGGTTTGATCGGGGCCCCGGCGATCAGCCAAGCGTCCCGGACCGGATCGTTACGGCCATACCAGCCGTCGAAACAGGCGTGGCCGACGGCGCCCGGCAGGTCGATGCCGTCATTCAGCCAGTCTTCGAGTGCGACGAAAGCCCGTGCCCGCTCGCTGTCCGGCGCCATGTCGGCGAAGGCGGAATATTTCCGCAAGGCGACCAGCGGGTCGATCATCGTGAACAACGCTTGCAACAGATCGACCGGTATCGGACAACCGCGCTCGAACCAGGGGGCCAAAAGGCGCAGGCCGGCACTGAGCATCGTCGCCGACTGGGTGCCATCCGCATGGAAATCCCAGGGCGTCGCCAGAAAAGCTGCCGAATCGACCAGATCGGGCCGACGATGGGCGAGGGCCGCGACCAAGGTTCCACCCATGCAATAGCCGACCACCGGCACGGGCCTCCCGGCAAACGCGCAGGCGGCGGTGGCGGCGCGCTCCAGCCGGCCGGCAACGAAATCGGTCATCGTAAATGACCGTTCTAGCGCGCCGGGCGCCCCCCACTCCAGGAGCAAAGGGCGCAGGCCGCGGGCGACGAGCCAGCGCATCAGGCTGTTTTCGCTCGAAAGGTCGAGGATATAACCCCGGTTGATCAGGCTGGGGACGACCAGAACGGTCCGATCGGGTGCCGGCGGGTCTGTCGGTTCCGCTGGCGGGGCCGCGCCGTGGTCGAACAATTGGCTCGTGCCTTCGGTCCACAGGATCGGCGGATCGGCCAGCGCGCGTCGATACGGGTGCGTGCGGTAAAGGGCCAGACCCTTTAGATAGCGTGCCGACCGCCGGTCGATCTCACGCCGAAGTGCTTCCTCGAGCGCTTCCTTGCTTGCTCGGTCGGCGCGGGATTGGCGGCCGCCGGCCCGTGGGTTGCGGCAGGGACTGGCCAAGCCGGTCGAGCCGTTGTTCGAGTGCGTCGAGCCTGGCTTCCACCCTGTCCAGACGGTCGCAGTGGGGCCGGTTGACTGAGCGGCCAGAGCGCCCGCCCACATTTGGCCCGCCAGCATCAGATGAAGCGGCAGTGGACGCGGCCCGATCCTGATCATGATGGGGCCCCTGACCGTCGTCTTGGACGCCGGTGCGGGCGAAAGGCCATCCGGCCTGAAGCATCCCGGCAATCATCGCGGCCGTTTCGGGGGCCGACAGGCGGCGCGCCCATTCTTCCTGCCAATGATCCAAATACATCTTGGCCAAACTGTCGGGATCGGGCCTTTCGGCGGTGCCGAAAGCCGGCCGATTCGAAGACCCGACTGACGGGGGCGGTTCGCCTGGGGTCGATTGCTTCGATGGTGGCTTCATGACAGTCGCATCCGGATCGGAGAAATGCCGCGCTGCCGCGGACCTTGCGCATCAGGGGTTTGACGCGTAACACTTCGACTATGGGAGATACGTCGCGCCACCGGCACGGGCGTCCACGAAAGGCAAAATTCATGGCCACAAACCGTTCAGGCACAAGTACCTCACAATCGGACGAGGCGGCCGACAGCACCGAGGGTGCGGCGCCGATCCGCATCAAGAAATACGCCAACCGCCGCCTCTATAATACCGCAACCAGCAGCTATGTCACGCTGGAGCACCTGGCGCAAATGGTCAAGGAAGGCCAGGATTTCGTCGTCCATGACGCCAAAACAGGCGATGAAATAACGCGGGCTGTTCTGACGCAAATCATCGTCGAAGAAGAAAACAAGACGGGGCAAAATATGCTGCCGATCGGCTTCTTAAGGCAATTGATAAGCCTTTATGGCGATAATATGCAATGGATGGTGCCGAAATATCTTGAGCATTCTTTAGAGACATTCTCTGAGAATCAGGAGCGCATGCGGCAATACATGCAAAATGCGGTTCCTGGTATGTTTCCGTTTGGCACGATTGATGATGTCAGTCGACAGAACGTGGCCATGTTCGAGCAGGCCATGAAGATGTTCAGCCCGTTCCCTACCCCAGGTCAGAGCCCAGGCCAGACCCCAGGCCAGACCCCGGATCAGGGGTCGACGGGATCCGGCAGAACGGACGGTTCTGCGTCGCCGTCGGACGACGGCCGGTCTGCGGAACAAGGCCGTCAGGCGTCAGAAGCCGCTGGCGACCCGCTCAGCGATATGCATCGGCGGCTTGATGAATTGCAGCGTCAGATGGAAGTTCTGGGTCAGATGGGCAAGACTATGTCGGAGTCCGCCACGACTCAAGGGTCAAGGCAGGGGCAAGGATCAAAACACGAAACCCAAAGCGAACCGGCGTCAGGTCGTGAATCGGACGAAGCCTCGGATCCTGAAAGCGACGGCGGCAAGAAGGGCCAGGGCGGTCAGTCCGGTGGCAAATCGGGGGGCCGATCCTCGAAACACCAAGGGACTCAGTCGCGCCGACGCTAATAGGCCGCAAAAACGGATCATCCCGGCCTTGAGAACCATCGTCTTGAGATCCATCGTGCACCAGGGACTATGCTGCGGCACCTGCGGAGATGGCTTGGATTCGGGGCGACCAGGGCACGACGCAAAAGATCGCTGAGGCGCACATACGAAAAGCACCCCGAGAATCGAGGTGCCTATATCGCTTCCGATAGCAGACCAGCAAATCACCAAAAGAGGTCAGGCCCGTGCCTCAATTTGAGGCCAGACTACGGTAATCGATTGGATTTGCGGGTCTCTATAGAAAAGGAGTGCGTTCAGGAATGGGCCTAATAGCCTTCACGCTCCATCCGTTTGCGGAGAAGCTTGCGCGTCCGGCGCACGGCTTCAGCCTTTTCACGGGCACGCCGCTCCGATGGCTTCTCGTAATTGCGACGAAGCTTCATCTCGCGGAAAATCCCCTCACGCTGCATCTTCTTCTTCAGCGCACGAAGGGCCTGGTCGACATTGTTGTCACGAACCTGAACTTGCACGTCGAAACGTCACTCCTTTCTGGCGCGAACAAACCGGGTAAACCCGGCATCTGCGAAATGGGCCGCAACCCCGATCGAGGCTGCAGGGAAGCGGGGTGATATCATGTGTCGATCGTCTTGCCAAGTCCGAAGGCGTTGTTCATCTTGCTGAAAATCGAGAAATAGCCGAAAGGGTTGGGCCTTTATGAGGCGAGCCGCATGAGTCTGCTGAAAATAGCCCGAATGGGGCATCCGGTCTTGCGCCGCCCGGCCGAGCCGATCGATGATCCGGGTATGACGGAGATTGTCCGATTGATGGACGATATGGTTGAGACCCTGATCGATGCGCGGGGGGTTGGCTTGGCGGCGCCGCAGGTGCACGAATCGGTTCGGCTGATCGTCGTTTCGTTTCCGTCAGACAGTCCGCTCCTGGAAATCGGTGCGGGACGGGGGCCCGATCAGCACCCGGCCGCTCTCAGCCCCCGGCCGATCAAGGGGCGCCAACCGCGTTCGGCTGGCGGGCGGGTGCCAATCGTCCTGGCAAATCCGATTCTCACGCCCGTGAATGCCGCGACCGAGGGGGGATTCGAAGCCTGCCTGTCGATACCGGGTTTGCGCGGCGCCGTGCCCCGATGGGAGCGGGTTTCGGTATCGGCACAAGACAGCACCGGCCAGCCCGTTCAGTTCCATGCAGAAGGATACGAGGCACGGATTCTTCAGCACGAGGTCGACCATCTCGATGGTATGCTCTATCTTGATCGGATGACAGATATGCAGACACTGGCATTCGACAGTGAAATGCATCACCTTTTGGATGACCCGGCAGGATAGCGTCGCAAGTGCGGCGTCGCATAGGGAAGGTACGTTGCGCATGACCACGCATGACACGGAAATCCGTCGGGATCTCTTGGACAAGCTGCTCGAGGCGGCGCTACCTCATATTGTCTTTGATGGCTGGACGCGAACCGCTTTCGAAGCGGGCGCCGAGGAGGCGGGGCTCGATCCGGTGGAAATCGACATCGCCTTCCGGAAATTGCCTGACGATGCGCTCGATCATTTCGCCGATTGGGCGGACAGGGCCATGCTCGCCGAACTTCGGGCTGATGATGCCTTTGTCGAAGCGCGGGTGCGGGACAAGATTGCGCTTGGCGTTCGCAAGCGGCTCGAACGGCTTCTGCCGCACCGCGATGCGGTCCGGCGCAGTGTGGGTCTGTTGTCGCGCCCGTCGCGCGGACCGCTGGCGGCCCGATTGGTTTGGCGGACCAGCGACCGTCTTTGGGCCGAAGCGGGCGACACCGCGACCGACTTCAATCACTACTCCAAGCGGGCCTTGCTGTCGGCTATCTTTGGGTCGACAACGCTGTATTGGCTGAACGATACCAGCGACAATCATGACGCGACCTGGGATTTCCTGAGCCGCCGGATCGAGACCATCCTGAAGATCGGCGGCCGGGTCGGACGCCTGGCGTCGGCGGGGACATCAATGCGCCAGCGGCTGAGCGATGGCCGCCTATGCGGCCGTGGTCGGGCGGCAACTTAATTGCCCCATAACCGCCGGCGAGACGGCCAGGAATGGCGGATTTTCTGTGTACATTAGTGCAAATGAGGCGCCGGTCGTGAACGACCTAGAGCGGATGAACGATTTCACCAATTTTCGCGGCATTCGGGCGCGATTGACCGAACGGGACCGGCCTCTTGCCGGGATCCGAACGCAGCGCCTGCTGACATGGTGGCTGAACAATGGCGCCCCGCCGCTACGATCCCAATTCGACATCGTCGATCATGCCGCCGACGCCCCGAATATCTTTCTGATCCGCCGCATCCGGCCCGGATGGTTCGACTATCGTCTGGCCGGGCAGGAGGTGATTCGTATCGTTGGCCGAAACAGCCGGGGCGAGATATTTTCCGTCGAGGATGATGAAAATCGGGCCGTCTTCGCCCGGCATTTGGAGAATGTGGCGCATGACAGGATGCCATGGGTCTGCGACGGCACGACGGAGATTCATGGCCGGGTGGGCCTGATCCAATTCGAAAGCATAGACTGCCCGCTGGTGAACGAGGATGGGGACGTCGACTGGATTATCGGAAGTATGGACGTGCAAAAGCGTCAGCCAGCCGATGACATTTGATGGACGCCTTTAAGCCGGTCGCGCGGGCCGATTCGCTATTTTTTCCGGAACTTGTCCAGGGTTACGACCTTGCTTTCTTCGGGTGGATCATCGTCGGGGGTTTCGTCGGTCTTCTTGGCGTCCGGGGCAGGCTGTGTCTCGTCAGGCTGAGCGGGAACGGGCGACGAAGCTCCGGTATTCTCTGACTTGGGGGCGTTTTCGGATGTGGACTCCCCTGACTTTGCGGTGTCCGGCTTCCGGCCTTTCTTGCGGCCGGCCGCGCTTTTCGTCTCGCCAGTATCGAGCGCTTTCAACGACGTGACCGACCCGCTGCCCGCTTCGGCTGAAGGGGCGGATTTGTCGGCTCTGCGGTCGTCGCCCATGTCTTCGGCCGCCCCCTCCTCCGTCATATCCTCATCGGACAAAGCCTGGAATTGAAGGGCGAAATTGACCGACGGATCGGCGAATGTCGTGACGGCGGCAAAGGGGATGCGCAAATGCTCATGTTTGTTATTGAAGCTAAGCGATACCGAGAATCCGACCTCGTCAACCTCGAGATGCAGATACTGATACTGCAGGACGATCGTCATCTCGTCGGTATATTGCGCACGGAGATAGCCAGGAATCCGGACGCCCGGATGACCGGTCTTGAAGGTTATGTAGAAATGGTGCTCGCCCGGCAATCCATCCTTGGATGCTTGCGTCAAAGCGTCCTTGACCACCCCGCGAAGGGCGGTTTCCACCATGCGGTCATATCTGATTTCTTCATCTACCATAGGCGCAACATTAGCGCCGGTAACCGCAGATGGGAAGAGGGCCGGTTGTGAATTTTTGTGTGTTTTGGGGCATTTGATCCATCAACGATACCATTGAGTGCCAATTCTAAGGCCCATTGGGGAGCGTCGATACCCGTATGGCCGCCCTATGGACGGAATGCGTCCAAATTTTTGCAGGAAAATGGGGCGTTCTGTTGCTAGGTGCCCCGGACCCCACCTGCCGCTTGAAGGGCGACAGGGATTAAAGGCGGTTAGCCTGAGCTGCATTACGCAGCGACAGCATAACCTTCAGAAGTGTTGTCATTCGCAACTGCTTCTATAGCCCGATAACGGTGGTGCCATGCCGGGCAAAAACTGCATCTTTACCACCCGCGTCGATCCTGGTTCGCCCCCGTAGAGAGAGGTTTGGTGGAGGCGCCGGGTACTGCCCCCGGGTCCGCAGGGCTTATTCCATGCAGCGTTTATCGCCATAGTCCGGCAAAACCGGACATCTGGAATATAGGTCGAACGAGGGGGGCTTCACAAGGGGGTGCGGAAAGAAAGGTTGGAATGGTATAGGGCACAAAGGGCGCGCTGGCATAAACCGTTGGGAACGGCCGGGCATGCGCTTTTAAATGCGACGGTGGTCGGTTCGGCCGATGCCGATACAGGTTGTTATCAAGTCAATATGGTTGGGCGCTTGCTGAACGGCGCCGGGCCGGAGATGAGGACGACAGGGCGATGAAAGCCTATCTCGATTTACTTCGCCATGTAATCGGCCACGGTGATCGTCGACCCGACCGCACGGGAACGGGAACCATCGGTGTCTTTGGCTATCAAATGCGATTCGACCTGGCCGATGGTTTTCCCGTGGTGACCACCAAGCGGATCCACCTGAAATCCGTGATTCATGAGCTTTTGTGGTTCCTCAGCGGCGACACCAATATTCGTTACCTGACCGAAAACGGGGTGCGCATCTGGAATGAATGGGCCGACGAGAACGGCGATCTCGGGCCGGTCTATGGGCGGCAATGGCGCTCGTGGGCGGCCCCTGACGGCCGTGTGATCGATCAGATGGCCGATGTCGTCGAGGCGATTCGCCGCGATCCCTATTCGCGCCGGCATGTGATTTCGGCCTGGAATCCGGCCGATGTCGATACGATGGCCTTGCCGCCGTGTCATTGCCTGTTTCAGTTTCATGTCGCGCAGGGGCGCCTTTCCTGCCAATTGTATCAGCGTAGCGCCGATATTTTCCTGGGCGTTCCCTTCAACATTACATCCTATGCATTGTTGACGCATATGATGGCGCATGTAACCGGCCTAAAGCCGGGTGTTTTCATCCATACCCTGGGTGACGCGCATTTATATGCCAATCATCTGGATCAGGCGCGTGAGCAATTGCAGCGTGCGCCAAGGCCGCTGCCGACCCTGTCTCTGTCTGCCGGGCGCTCGGGGCTGTTCGATTTCCGGTATGAGGATATTGCGGTGACGGGCTATGATCCGCATCCGGCGATCCGGGCGGAAATCGCCGTTTGAGCGGCAGCGGCCGGAAATGGCAGGGCCGGCAAAGGCAGGAGCAAGCCATGAGTGTCGAGACGCCGAAAATGGAACAAGCGAAGACGGCTGGGCGCGGCGGTTTCGACACCGACAGTCCGCGGCCGCCGACTGCCGAAACCGCGCATCCGCAAACGCCGGCGATTATTGGGCTGATTGCCGCCGTTGCCCGCAACGGTGTCATCGGTTGCGACAATGCCTTGCCGTGGCATTTGCCCGGTGATTTCCGCTTCTTCAAAGCGATGACCCTTGGCAAGCCGGTGATAATGGGACGGCGGACATTCGAAAGCATCGGCAGGGTGTTGCCGAACCGTCCAAACATCGTTGTATCCGGCACAATGGTTGGTTCGGATGCTGGCGCTGCGTCGAACATGCCCGAGATCGCGACGACCCCGGCAGAGGCTTTGGGCCGGGCGTATCGATATCTTCACGATGATCGGCGCGAGGTCATGGTGATTGGCGGGGCCGGGCTCTTCGACTGGTTCATGCCTCAGGCACATCGGTTGTATCTGACCGATGTCGATGCCGAGCCGGCGGGAGACACGGTATTCACCGATGTCGAACCGGATGATTGGCGCGAGACTTGGTCCCTGACGCCCCAGCGTGATCCAGCTGATACCCATGGCTATCGCTTCAGGGTTCTCGATCGTCACCGATAAGGGTTTGCGGCCACTTAGTTCGCTGTCCGAATCATCGATCATTCACGATGGAGCACAGTCTGGTTCTCGCAGACATCAATGAACCAATAGGTATGAGATTCGTCGGTCGAGCTTCGGATCATGACATCGAAATAGCAATAGCCGTCCTCCTGGATGACGCCGATGAAACGGCTGTCGCCCGGATCGATCGGGCCGCCCTGAAGCTGGTCGGCGCCCCAGTCCCGTTTCCAATCGGGCGAGACGTGAACGGTGACGATAGTATCGCCGGTATCGTTCTCCAGGGTGAAGCCAAGTGTTTCGGCGGCACTGTCCGACGCAAAGGCGGCAGCGAACAAAAGGGTTCCGGCCATGGCGCCGGCAAGGGTCCGGCAAAATGGCGCCGCACCGCTCCAAGGGCGGACCCGGCGGTTTTTCGGGGAACAATCGGATTTCGAACTCATCCTGGCGTTACTCCTTCGGCCCGTCGACGAATCGTCGATGGAACGAGAATGCTGGTATACCGGTTGAAGCGGTCATCTGTCCGCCCCCCTTTGTCAAAGCCGTCGGGTCATGGCCGCCGGATGATTTTCCGATTGTCCGGTCACCTTGAACGGATATCGTGGCAGAGATTCGATGAAAAGGTCATCTGGCAGGGTCTTCAACGTTCCGGATGGCGGCCAAACCGAGAATACAGTGTCGGCCGCAAATCCGGCTTGATTGGGGCATCTGCGCGGTCTCATTAAGGTGCGCGGATTCAAAGCTGCGTTTGCTTGCGACGGTGTGTCAAATGGCGCCGCGAACCGAGAGTCCTTTCCATGTCAGAATATTATGTGTTTATCATGGTGCATGGGGTTGCAAGGTGTTGACTTTGACCCGACGAGGCCGATCAACCTTGCATGGATAGCAGTCAACGCTCTACAAGGGACCAGGAATCGGTCCTTCAACGGGCGAGCAGAGGGAACAGGCGGATGCCTTGGAATAATCAGTCGGGCGGTGGCCCGTGGGGAGGCGGTAGAGGCGGTGGCGGTGGCCAAAGCCCCTGGGGACAACGTGGTAGTGGCGGCGGAGGAGGCGGCCAAGGGCCTAATCCGCCGGACTTCGAGGATATGCTGCGGCGTGGCCAGGACCGCATGAAAACCATGATGCCCGGTGGGTTCGGCGGCGGCCGGGTCATTGGCATTGGTGTGCTGATTGCCGTGGCGGCATGGCTGCTCACGGGCTTTTATCGTGTCGAGCCGTCGGAAGAAGGCGTGGTGACCCGTTTCGGGGCGTATGTCCGCTCTGAAGGACCGGGGTTGCACTACCATCTTCCCTATCCGATCGAAGCGGTTCAAACCCCGACAGTAACCCGCGTGCAGCGTATTGATATCGGCTATGTCGGTGTGGGTGAGGATCAGATTCGCGAAATCCGTGAAGAATCGCTGATGCTGACCGGCGATGAAAACATCATCGACATCAATTTCACTGTGTTGTGGCGTATTGCCAATGCCCGCGATTATTTGTTCAATATTCGGGAATCGGAAACAACCGTGAAGCGGGCTGCCGAATCGGCCATGCGTGAAGTGATCGGCCAAACGGATATTCAGCCGGCCTTGAACGAAGCGCGGTCCCAGGTTGAAACCATGACTCGCGGGTTGGTTCAGGACATTCTGGACAGCTATGGTGCGGGCATCGAGATTACCGAAGTCCAGCTTCAGAAAGTCGATCCACCGAGCGAGGTCATCGACGCTTTCAATGATGTGTTGCGGGCGCGTCAGGATCAACAGAGACTGCGCAACGAGGCCGAAGCCTACCGGAATGACATCATTCCGCGGGCTCGCGGACAAGCCGAACAGGTCATCCAAGAAGCCTCCGCTTATCGCGAACAGGTGGTTAACAGTGCGCAGGGTGATGCTTCGCGCTTCACCGACGTTCTGGATGCCTACAATGTTGCACCGACGGTGACGGCCCAGCGGTTCTATCTCGAAACCATGGAAGAGGTGATGACCGGCACCAGCAAGGTCATTATCGATCAGAATGGCGGGGTCAACGGGGCTGCCGGACAGGGGGTTGTTCCTTATCTGCCGCTTGACCAACTTCGCCCGCGGACGGGAGGGCAGAACTGATGCAAAATAAAAAGCTCATTGTCTTCGCCGGTCTTCTGGCCATTGTCGCCTTTATCGCCGCCAACAGTATGTTCATCGTCCGTGAGGGTGAGCAGGCTTTGGTTCTTCAGTTCGGTGAACCCCGTCAGGTCTATAGCGATCCCGGCTTGAAGTTTAAGATCCCCTTCATCCAAGCGGTCTCTATGATGGAAAAGCGGGTGCTGGCCCTCGATCCGCCGGCTGAGCAGGTTATCCTCTCCGATCAGCGGCGCTTGGATGTCGATACCTTCATCCGGTTTCGCATCATTGATCCGTTGTTGTTCTATCAGACGGTCAGAACCGAAACCGTCGGCCGCGAGCGTTTGACCCGAACCACGAACGCCGCCTTGCGCCGTGTTCTCGGTAATGCAACCCAGTTGGAGGTTCTGTCGGATGCCCGTGCCGGCTTGATGCAGGAGATCCGGCAACAGGTCGATATTCAGGCGACGAATTTCGGGATGGAAGTGGTCGATGTTCGCATCGGTCGGGCCGATTTGCCTGAAGACACCCAGCAATCGGTTTTTGGCCGGATGCGGTCCGAGCGAGAGCGTGAAGCCGCCGAATTCCGGGCGCAAGGTGAAGAACAGGCCCAACAGATCCGGTCGCGTGCCGAACGCGAGCGGACCGTGATCCTGGCCGAGGCAGAACGTGAAGCCCAGATCCTGCGTGGTCAGGGCGACGAAGCGTCGATCCGGATTCTCGCCGAAGCCTATACCGCCGATGAGGCATTCTTCGGCTTCTATCGGACCCTTGAAGCCTATCGCAACTCGTTGAACACTGATGACACGACGTTGGTGCTGTCGCCGACCGGGGACTTCTTCCGGTTCTTCCAAACTCTTGACGGAGCCGGTTCACCGCTACCCGAGCGGATCATGGAATCGATCCAGGGCGCGGACGATTTCGATCCGGAAGACTTTGCGCCGGACCTTGAGCAAGAACCTGAAGGTGACGATACCGACGCACAGTCATCGGTCTTCGACAGGGATACCGGCTCTTCTCTGGCGGCACGGCCCTGACCGGCTGCCTCAAACGGGCCGGCAAATGGCCATCGGGTCTCCGGAATCGGTGTTAGGGATCTGGCATCGGCGCTGCACGAGATCGACAAGGAATGCGCTGACGGTTCCTGCAATTGGGGCCGACGGATAATCTCAAGGGGCGCTCACACGGGGCGCCCCTTTTTCTTTCGCCGATTTTCGGGCATGACTTGTTCTGCGGTGAACCGACCGGTAGCGTGTCGAGGCAGAGGCAGGTGGGGACGATTGTGGCGGATCTCTTGACGGCTTTGGGGCTGATCTTCGTGATCGAGGGGCTCGTCTACGCCGCATTCCCGGTCGGGATGAAGCGCATGATTGTCTCGATCCTCGGGATGCCGGCCTCGACCCTGCGTGTTGCCGGGCTGATATCGGCGATGGGCGGTGTGGCCTTGGTTTGGCTGGTCAGGGGATAGCCTCGGCGATGAGATGACCGCGGTTGAGCCCATATCTTCTGGGCGTCGTATCGCCACACTTCAAACTCGGCTCGCCACAATTAGATCAAACTGAGTAGTGAAAGTCTTAAGCCTGAAGCTGAAGGCGGTTGCCAGTAAACGATGTGCTTTTTGATGCTTGTCGGCGTCAGCGGCATCCACCGGCAAGTCGACCTTCGATACAACGAGCGTGGCGCGATGTCGTAGCCGATTCGACGGCTGCGGCTGCGGCGCCCTGAACTGCGGTGTAACAGACGCCTGAGGGATTGGAGCCCAGTCTAGAATGAACCCGACAAACAGCAAGACGAACAGACCGGCCGCGATGAGACGTCGTCCATCCGTCGTTGCGACGGCATGGACCCGGTTGCCGATCGTCTCCTCTCAGCGCATTCCGGTTTCCTTGATTTGGACGACCGTGGTCCTTGTCGTGTTGGCCTTGGCATTGCAATCCGGGCCGGCTAGCTCGGACAACGGCCGCCCCGGCAGCTTTGCGGATTTGGCCGAGCGGCTGTCCCCGGCCGTCGTCAACGTATCGACGACACAAACCGTCGAAGAGCGTTTCCAAGGTCCGGAGATGCCGGAATTCCCACCCGGATCGCCTTTTGAAGAATTCTTTCGCGAGTTTTTTGAGCGAGCCCCCGAAGGGCCGCAACAGCGTCAAGGCCCGCCCCGGCAAGCTCAGTCGCTGGGATCCGGATTCATCATCGACGGCAATGCCGGCTATATCGTCACCAACAATCATGTGATTGATGGCGCCGACGAAGTTACGGTCACCTTGTACGATGACAGATCCTACACCGCATCGATCGTCGGCACCGACGATCGCACCGACATCGCTATTCTCCAGATCGATGGCGATTTTGACTCTCTTCCGTCCGTCTCTCTGGGCGACAGTGATGCCATGCGGGTTGGCGACTGGGTTCTTGCGATCGGCAACCCCTTCGGCTTGGGCGGAACGGTCACGGCCGGGATCATTTCGGCGCGGTCTCGGGATATTGCGGCCGGACCGTATGACGACTTCCTCCAGACCGATGCCTCGATCAATCGCGGCAATTCCGGTGGTCCGATGTTCAACCTGGATGGCGAGGTGATCGGCATCAATACGGCCATTTATTCTCCGTCCGGTGGATCCATCGGTATTGGGTTTGCCATTCCATCGAACCTCGCCGATGGGGTCATCGACCAGATCGTTGAGTTTGGCCGGACCCGGCGCGGCTGGCTGGGTGTCCGAATTCAGCAGGTCACGGATGAGATCGCCGAGAGCCTCGGCATGGACGAAGCCCGTGGCGCGCTCGTCGCCGGTGTGACCCCGGATGGTCCGGCCCAGAATGCCGGCATCGAAGCCGGCGACGTCGTCCTGGAATTCGACGGCCGGATGATCGACCAAATGCGCAGCCTGCCACGCATTGTGGCTGAAACGGCTGTCGGCAGCGAAGTCGATGTCTTGATCTTGCGCCGTGGCGAGGAAATGACGGTCAGCGTCGATCTGGGTGAATTGGAGCGTGCCGAAGAAATGGGTATGCTCGGCGAAGGCGAGGCACCCGAAGAGCCGGCTCCGGATGCCACGCGGCAGGAACTCGAAGGGCTTGGTCTCGAATTGTCCGCCATTACCCCCGATTTGCGGTCGAGTTTCGGTCTGTCCGAAGGCATCGACGGCGTGGTAATCACCGATGTCACCCGCGGCGGCGTGGCTGATGAGCGGGGCCTCCGGCCGGGTGAAGTGATCCTCGAAGTCGGCCAAGAGCCGGTTGCGACACCCGAGGACGTCGTGGCCATGATCGACGAAGCGCGCGAAGCCGGTCGGCGGTCGGTATTGCTTCTGATCGATCGTGACGACGAGATGCGTTTCGTGGCGCTGAGCATTCAGGGCAACTGACGCCCCCGTTCAGTATCCGACGAAGCCGAAAACGTGGAGGGCGCCGATCAGGTCGGCGCCCTCTTCCTTGTCCAGCAAGAAACATCGGGTCCAGTCAAGAAACATCGGTTTGCCCCCGCTGATTCGAAACCCTGTATAGAGCTCAGACCTCGACGAAGTCGGAGTCGGCATAGCCCTGAAGATACAGGAGCGATGTCAAATCGCCGTGGTCGATCATCACGGGCGCCTCGGCTTTGACCGATGGTTTGGCGCGGAATGCCACACCAAGACCCGCAGCCTTGATCATGGCCAGATCATTGGCGCCATCGCCGACCGCTAAGGCGCTGTCGGGCTGGAGATTGCGCGCCTCGCATTCGGCGTTCAGCGTTGCCAATTTTGCATCACGGCCGAGGATTGGCTCTGCAACCGTTCCGGAGAATGTGCCATGGGCCATGATCAGCGTGTTGCCGAAATCGGCGTCAAAGCCCACCATTTCCGCGATGCGCCCCGTGAACACTGTAAAGCCTCCGGAAACCAAGACGCAGCGGGCGCCGTGGGCGCGCATTGTTGCGACCAGAGTCTCGGCGCCGGGTGTCAATGTCATCGAGTCGAGTACATCGCCGATCAGATCGGTCGGTCGGCCCTTCAGCATCGCCACCCGTTCGCGCAGCGCCCCTTCGAATCCGATTTCGCCGTTCATCGCCCGGCGCGTGATATCGGCAACGGCGTCGCCAATGCCAGCGAGTTCGGCCAGATCGTCAAGGGTCTCGCCGGTGACGATGGTGCTGTCCATATCGGCGATCAAGAGCCCCTTACGGCGCCCCGTCTCTGGGAGAACTGCCAGATCGATTCCATCGACGGCATCAGGCGGCATCGCCGCGCGGACGGCCCGGCTGTCCGGGGTCGGTCCGGCTGCGGCGGCATTGTCAGCTATGGCGAACGGCAGATCGACCGCACGGCCGGGGGCCAGCCAGACCGGTGCACCGGTTTTGGCGCCGAATGTCTCGAGGATCCGGGCCGCCTCGGCTACAAGGGTGTCGGGGAGGGCAGGCTTGGATGCCCCGGCAATCAATGTCAGAACATGGGTCATGGGACTCGTTCATATCGTTGATGAAGACCGCCGCACCGGCCGGCGCCGAAGCCGCCGCCCGATCGTTGCGGGGTACCGATGGATTGTTTTATCAGCAACCCGGCGCCATACCAACTAGCTAGCGAACCAGGCTGCGGGCAGGTCAACGAAGGAAAAGGCCGAAGCGATCGGATCGACGCAATGACAGATGATATCCCTGGAGAACCGGTTGTGGTGATTGGCGGGCCGACCGCCAGCGGCAAATCCGCGCTTGCTCTCGAAATCGCCGAGGATTGCGGCGGTGTGGTCATTAACGCCGACAGTATGCAGCTTTATGCTGATTTGCGGATCTTGACCGCCCGCCCGAGCGATGCGGATATGGCCCGGGCTCCTCACCGTTTGTATGGCACCCTCGATGGGGGCGAGCGGTCATCGGTTGCGCGCTGGCGCTACGACGCCGTGGCGGCGATTCGAACGGCGCTTTCCAAGGGGCGGGTCCCCGTCGTCGTCGGCGGGACGGGGATGTATTTGAAGGCACTGATGCAGGGGTTGTCTCCGGTCCCGCCAAGCGACCCCGAATTCCGGGCGGCGGCGACGGCTCGGCATCGGCATCTGGGAGCGGCGGCCTTTCATGCCGATCTGGAGCGCCTCGATCCTGAGATGGCGTCACGCCTCCATCCGGGAGATACACAGCGTTGCCTGCGGGCCTGGGAGGTGATCACGGCCACCGGCCGCAGTCTGGCCGATTGGCAGCGCCAGCCCCCGGCCGGTCCGCCGCCGGGCATGACCTTCTTGCCGGTGACCCTGACGCCCGAGCGGGAGGCGCTCTATCGCGCTTGTGAAAATCGGTTCAGACAGATGATCGATGCCGGAGCGATCGACGAGGTGCGTCATCTGCAAGCCCGGACATTGCCACCGGACCTGCCGGTGATGAAGGCGGTCGGCGTTCCGGAACTGGTTGCCTATCTAAATGATCAGATCACTCTGGAAGTGGCGATTGGTTTGGCGCAGCAAGCGACCCGGCGATATGCCAAGCGGCAATTGACGTGGTTCCGGCATCAAGGAACCGGCGGCCAAAGGGGGGCGCCAGCAGATCCGCCGGCCGGAGATGCAACGTCGGCTTTGAACCTTCCGATATGCACGCAATATTCAAAAAGATTAGCGCCGAAAATCTTGTCACTTATTCGATTTTCGCGTTGACCATCGACCTGTTCCCGGCTAGGGTCGGGTCCCGGCGATTGGAAGATCGTCAGAGATTTTCCATAATTTGCAATGACTTAGGGGTTCCTATCGTATGCCGACCACGCGATCGGAACCAAAACATAAGGTACGACGATGTCCGACCAGACCCTGACCGGCGCTCAAGCCATTCTCAAAGCCCTGTCCGACCAGGGTGTTGAGGTAATATTCGGGTATCCGGGCGGCGCGGTATTGCCTATCTACGATGCGCTGCATCAGCAGAATGCGATTCGGCATATTCTGGTGCGCCACGAGCAAGGGGCCGTCCACGCTGCCGAGGGATACGCGCGTTCCACGGGCAAAGTCGGTGTTGTGTTGGTAACCTCGGGACCAGGGGCGACGAACGCCGTCACCGGCCTGACCGACGCGTTGATGGACAGCATTCCCATCGTCTGCCTGACGGGCCAGGTTCCGACGCATTTGATCGGCAATGATGCCTTTCAGGAATGCGATACAACTGGGATTACCCGCCCTTGCACCAAGCACAACTATTTGGTCAAGGACGGAAGCAAGCTTGCACGGACACTGCACGAGGCGTTCTACGTCGCTCGCAGTGGCCGTCCCGGTCCCGTGGTGGTCGATCTGCCCAAGGATATTCAGTTTGGCCCGGCGGCATATGTCGGCCCCGAAGAAGTTGTTCATCGCACATACAGACCGCAAATGCGCCCGGCCCGGGGGCAGGTGGAGCGTGCGGTCGAGCTAATGGCCGGCGCCCGTCGGCCGATTTTCTATACCGGCGGCGGGGTCATCAATTCGGGTCCGAAGGCGTCGGCGTTGCTTTGCGAATTGGTTCGCGAAACCGGATTTCCCTGTACGTCGACCCTAATGGGGCTTGGAGCGTATCCGGCAGGCGATAGCCAATTTCTGGGCATGCTGGGGATGCACGGCACGTACGAAGCCAATCTTTCCATGCATGGCTGCGATGTCATGATCAATATCGGTGCGCGGTTCGATGACCGGGTGACAGGCCGGATCTCGGATTTCTCACCGGGCTCGACCAAAATTCACGTCGATATCGACCCGTCGAGCGTCAACAAGAATGTGACGGTCGATGTGCCGATCATTGGTGATTGCGCCGCCGTGCTCGAAGAAATGCTCACCCTTTGGCGCGAGCGGAAGCTGAAAGCCGACCGGCGGGCTCTGGCCGAATGGTGGGGGCAGATCGACCTCTGGCGGCGACGCGATTGCCTGAAATTCTCGCAACCGTTCGAGCCCGGCTCAACGATCAAGCCGCAATACGCCATTAAGCGTCTGGCGGAAATGTGCGCGGCGCGCGAGGCTGAGCGCAGCGACGTTTTTGTCACGACCGAAGTCGGTCAGCATCAAATGTGGGCCGCGCAGTATTTTCCATTCTATCACCCGAATCGTTGGATGACATCCGGCGGTCTGGGGACAATGGGGTATGGCTTGCCCGCAGCGATGGGGGTGCAGATCGCCCATCCGGATGCCCTGGTTATCGATATCGCCGGCGAAGCGTCGACAATGATGAATATTCAGGAGTTGTCGACGATCGTTCAGTACCGCCTGCCGGTCAAAGTGTTCATCTTGAACAATCAGTGGATGGGCATGGTCCGGCAATGGCAGGAACTGATCCACGGCGAACGGTATTCGCAAAGCTATTCCGAGGCATTGCCCGATTTCGTGAAGCTGGCCGAGGCTTTCGGCGCAACAGGATTGCGGGCCGAAAAGATCGAGGACGTGGAATCCGTCTTTCAGACCATGCTTGAGACGCCTGGGCCGGTCGTGGTCGATGTCTGTGTCGAGCAAACGGAGAACTGTTTCCCCATGATCCCGGGGGGCGCTGCCCATAACGAGATGATTCTCGGTCCGCAGGACAAGGCCGGCAACCAGACCTCCGAAGAGGGGATGGTCCTCGTATAGCGACGTCGCGATCTCGTATTGACGAGCGGCCCGCCGAGGGCCATCCATGCCTGCCTTTGCTCGAAGTCTCCAGTTCCGGAAGTCCATTATGTCGCCCAATGATACCATAGAGACCCATACGATCTCCGTTCTCGTCGATAACGAGCCGGGCGTTCTGGCCCGGGTCATCGGCCTTTTTTCGGGGCGCGGTTACAATATCGAGAGCTTGACCGTCGCCGAAGTCGATCCGGCCGGGAAACGGTCGCGAATTACCCTGGTGACCAGCGGCACCCGGATGATCATCGAGCAGATCAAGAATCAACTCGACAGATTGGTGCCTGTCCACAGGGTTTCGGATCTGACCGATGAAGGCGCTTTCGTCGAACGGGAATTGGCGTTGGTCAAGGTGGTCGGAACCGGGGATACCCGGATCGAGGCGTTGCGCATCTGTGACATATTCCGAGCCCGGGCGGTCGATAGCACGCTTGAGAGCTTTGTCTTCGAAGTGACCGGCTCGACGGAAAAGGTGAACGCCTTTATCGGTCTGATGCAGCCCCTGGGCCTGACCGACGTATCGCGTACTGGTGTTGCGGCCATTGCGCGGGGTGAGGAGGGCATGCTGACCTCGGACGGCTCGCCGGTTCTTGACGATTCGAGGGTGGATAACGCTGTTCACGCGGCTGGCAGCTGAAGGCCCGTTAGGCAGCCCCATTTGCCAGACCCGTTTGACAGATTAGGGGCGATCGCTTTAAGTCGTTTCAAAGGAGAAGCGGGGTCCAGCCGGGTGTGATCGATGGAACGCCTTGATGCCCGGACGGACGCTGGAACAACGGTCGGAATCCCGTGGGGGCGGCCTGGAAAACAGAGGAACGAGAGACCATGCGTGTTTATTACGATCGCGACGCCGATGTAAATTTGATCAAGACGAAAAAAGTCGTGATCGTGGGTTACGGCAGCCAGGGCCATGCCCATGCGGCCAATTTGCGCGACAGTGGCGCGAGCGATGTGCGGATTGCGTTGCGCCCAGGCTCGGCCACAGCGCGCAAGGCCGAGGCTGCGGGCTTCAAGGTGGTGACCGTCGAAGAGGGGGCGGCTTGGGGCGATGTGATCATGATGTGCACGCCGGACGAGTTGCAGGGCGACATCTACCGTGATCAGTTGGCGGCCAATCTGAAAGAAGGGGCGGCAATCGCTTTCGCCCACGGTCTGAACATTCACTTCAATCTGATCGAGCCGCGTCCTGACCTTGATGTCTTCATGGTTGCGCCGAAGGGGCCTGGCCATACGGTGCGGTCCGAATACGAGCGCGGCGCCGGCGTGCCGTGCCTGATTGCCGTCGACCGCAACCCCACCGGATCGGCTTTCGATATCGGACTCAGCTATGCCGCGGCTATCGGCGGCGGGCGTGCCGGCATCATCGAAACAACCTTTCGCGAAGAATGCGAAACCGATCTGTTCGGTGAGCAGGTGGTCCTGTGCGGTGGCCTGACCGCATTGATAAAGGCCGGTTATGAAACACTGGTCGAAGCCGGCTACTCGCCGGAGATGGCCTATTTCGAATGTCTGCACGAGGTGAAGCTGATCGTGGACCTGATCTACGAAGGCGGTATTGCCAATATGCGGTACTCGATCTCCAACACGGCCGAATATGGTGACTATGTCACCGGTCCTCGAATCATCACCGACGAGACCAAGGCTGAAATGCGCCGGGTCCTTGCCGATATCCAATCGGGCGTGTTTACGCGCAACTGGATGCTCGAGAACAAGGTTTCGCAAACCAGCTTCAAGGCGGTCCGGCGTCGTGAGTCCGAACATGATATCGAGAAGGTCGGCGAGAAACTTCGGGCCATGATGCCTTGGATTGCCGAGAACCGGCTGGTTGACAAGGACAAAAACTGACGGGCGTCTCAGTCGGAATCGGTAGCATCACCAGAGGGTTGGCTGCCGCATCTCAACGAAATGCCGGTGGTGTGGATTGTCGTCCTGGATATCACGGGCGCGACAGACTATGATGCGCCCGCGTCGAAAGTGAGACCGGACGCGTTCCTGCGTCTGGGAAACGTTTCGTTCTCGGGTAACTCTTCGCTTGAGCCGCGACCGACATTGAATTAACAGACGGCGGCGGGTATCAATGCCCGCCGCCTCTCTTGTATCAAAGCCATGGTCCTCATTTTGCGACAGCCATATGTTTGCTAATCTCTTGGGTTTCCTCTCGGCCGATATGGCCATTGATCTCGGAACCGCTAATACCTTGGTATACGTGAAGGGCCGTGGCATCGTTCTGAACGAACCATCGGTTGTCGCGATCGCAACGGTGCGCGGTAAGAAGCAGGTTCTGGCGGTGGGCGATGAAGCCAAGCAGATGCTTGGCCGAACCCCCGGCAATATTCAAGCCATCCGCCCCTTGCGCGATGGTGTGATCGCCGATTTCGAAGTTGCGGAGGAAATGATCAAGCATTTCATCCGCAAGGTTCATAACCGCCGAAGCTTTGCCAGCCCGCAGGTGATCATCTGCGTGCCGTCGGGGTCGACCGCTGTTGAGCGGCGCGCCATTCAGGAAAGTGCCGAATCAGCCGGCGCCCGTCGGGTCTTCCTAATCGAAGAACCGATGGCGGCCGCAATTGGCGCGGGCCTGCCGGTGACAGAGCCGACGGGCTCGATGGTCGTGGATATCGGTGGCGGCACGACCGAAGTCGCCGTGCTGTCGTTGGGCGGTATCGTCTATTCGCGCTCGGTCCGTGTCGGCGGCGACAAAATGGATGAGGCGATCATCGCTTACATACGCCGGCACGATAATCTGCTCGTGGGCGAGGGGTCGGCCGAACGGATCAAGAAGGAAATCGGATCGGCCTGCCCGCCGGAAGATGGCGAGGGCCGCACGATGGAGATCAAGGGCCGCGATCTCATGAACGGCGTCCCCAAGGAACTGGTCATCACCGAGCGGCAGATTGCTGAAAGCTTGGCTGAACCGGTCAGCGCCATTGTCGAAGCGGTCAAGGTGGCGCTTGAGCATACGGCCCCAGAACTTGCTGCTGATATCGTCGATAAGGGGATCGTCCTTACCGGTGGTGGCGCTTTGCTGGGGAATCTCGATTTCGTTTTGCGTCATGCAACCGGATTGCCGGTCTCAATTGCCGATGATCCATTGTCTTGCGTGGCGCTTGGTACGGGGCGGGCATTGGAGGAAATGCGCACCCTGAAGAATGTCCTCATCAACATGTATTGAGATCAGGCCAAGTCGGTCCGGTCCGCCGGCTCAACGTTGGTTTCTGTGACCTTAGGTACCGGTTCTGCCCCGACAGGGCCGTGTACCATTCAGGATTTTGTGGTATTCCTATTGCATCGATACTGTTGGATCATCCCTGAGCCGAGCACCGATACCATGCGGTCGCTCGACTGTGTGCCGATATTGCCGATGACCGTGACTCGATTTCTGCGCGAATTGGCACAAAGCCTAAGGATGGCCTTGTGAGGCTACGCTCGAAGCCCATGGTCCGAATCGCCGCGCTTAGAGCGCTGGTGCAGCGGTTTTCCTTTGCGCTGTTGATCGTGACCGCCATTGGATTGATGATGCTGGGTAAGGTCGATGCCGTGTTGATGAATGCGGTTGCGGCACGCATCACCGACGCGATAACGCCTGTCATGAATGTGGTGTCGCGTCCGGCGGCCTCGGTGGCTGACGCCATCAACGCCGCTCAGGAGATGGCCGATCTCCGCGCCGAGAATGCTCGGCTTCGGCAGGAAAACACTGTCCTTCAACAATACCGCCATGCGGCCTATCAGTTGGAATCGGAAATCGTCAGTTTGCGTGAACTGACGAATTATGAACTCGGCATGGAGCATTCTTTCGTTTCCGGACGGGTGGTCGCCGACAACAGTGGCGCCTATGTGCGCAGCAAGGCGATCAATATTGGTGCCAGCGATGGCATTCGCAACGGTCAGGCGGTCATCGGCGCGGCAGGCCTCATTGGCCGCGTTGTTCAAACGGGCGATGTGTCCGCCCGGATTTTGCTGCTTACCGATCTCAACTCCAGAATTCCTGTGATGATGCAAGGCTCCGGGCATCGAGCAGTTCTAGCGGGAGACAATACGAGACGGCCAACCCTTCAATATCTGCCGCGCGACCACGAGGTCGTCCCAGGTGATCGTGTGGTGTCGTCCGGACATGGCGGCATGTTCCCACCGGGTCTGGCCATTGGGCAGGTGGCGGCTGTCAATGATCGCGGAATCGAGGTCGACCTTTTTGAAGACCTGGATCAGGTCGATTTCGTCCGGGTGGTCGACTTCGGCCCCGCAACACGCCGTGGACAACTCAACGAAGTCCCCGGACCGCCTGTTCCCGCGCCCGAACCGACCGAACCGGAAGCCATCGTTTCTCCCTATGGCGGCGGCATTGCCGAGGACGGCGTCGTTGGCGAGGAAGACAGTGAAGCAGAGGACGCAGACCAGTCTCAGGGTACCCCTCAATGACCCTTGGGGAGCGGTGGACCGATAGCCTGGGTGCGCGCCTCGGTGCCGTTTTTCGCAACGCTGTGCCGGGGGTCATGATACTGGTGCTGGTGATTGTGTCGGTCGTTCCCCTGCGTTTGCCGGCTTATGCGACGGTGGCGCCGATGATCGTGCTGATGGCCCTTTACTATTGGGCCGTTCACCGCCCCGACCTGCTTCCTTTTCCGATGGTCTTCGTGTTGGGGATCTTAGAGGATGTGTTGATGGGCGCGCCGCTCGGCGTGCACGCGTTCATTTATATGATCGTTCTGCTGGTGGTGTCGTCCCAACGGCGATTCTTGATCGGTCGCTCGTTTTGGGTTCTTTGGTGGGGTTTTTTGATCGTCGCGCCGTTGACGGCGTTGCTGGAATGGGTGCTTTATAGTGCTATCTTCGGCGTTTTGATGCCGGTGGAGCCTGCGGTTTTCCGAACGCTGATAACCATGGGTGCCTTCCCCGCGCTGGCCTGGGGCTGTATCCAGTGTCATCGGGTCGTCGCTCAATAGGGCGTCGAGTTCGCGTGCGGTTCGAGAGGCTTTAGGGCGGGCGGGGTCGATTGGATCGGCCGCCCCTAGTGGGATAAACATCGACGATGGATCGGGATACCGAACGATATCGCAGTCTGACGCGCCGTGCGCTTGTTCTCGGCGGTGCGAAGCTCGGCCTGTCGGCCGCTTTGGTCGGGCGGATGTACTATTTGCAGGTCACCGAGTCCGAGCGATACCGGGTCCTCGCCGAGGAAAACAGGATCAGCATGCGGCTTCTCGCGCCCTCCCGCGGCGAGATCGTGGATCGGTACGGACTGCCCCTGGCGGCCAACACGCAGAATTTCCAGGTCATCATGGTCGCCGAGCAGGCGGGCGATGTCGAAGCGACGCTGGAACGGCTGTCGGCGATCGTGCCGCTGACCGATGCCGATCGCGAGCGGGTTCTTCGCGATGTTTCCCGCCGCCGGCGTTTTGTGCCGGTTACCGTTCGTGAGAACCTAACCTGGGACCAGGTCAGTCAGATCGAGGTGAATGCACCGAATTTGCCCGGCCTGTCGATCGATGTCGGAGAGATCCGCGAATATCCCAATGGCCAATCGACGGCGCATTTGGTTGGGTATGTCGGGGCGGTGTCCGAAGCGGAGCTGACCGGCGACCCGGTCTTGACCCTGCCGGGATTTCGGATCGGCAAGACCGGCATCGAACGCCAACTCGAGACGACATTGCGCGGCGTCGCCGGTACGCGGCAGGTCGAGGTCAACGCAACGGGCAGGATCATACGGGAATTGTCGCGGGACGAAGGCACGAGAGGCGAGCGTGTGCGTTCAACGATCGATGCCGGCCTTCAGCAGTACGTGCAGGACAGGCTTGCCGAGGAACGATCGGCTTCTGCGGTCGTGATGGACGTACATACGGGCGAGGTGTATGCCTTATCCTCAAGTCCGTCCTTTGACCCGAATGTATTTGCCACCGGTATCGACGGTCCGACATGGCGTTCGCTCATTAACGACCAGTACGCGCCGTTGACGAACAAGGCTCTTGCCGGGCAGTACGCGCCTGGGTCGACATTCAAGATGATCACGGCGCTGGCGGCGATCGAGAATGGCATTGTCGGCCCGAACCATTCGGTCTTCTGTCCCGGTCATATGGATCTGGGCAATCATCGGTTCCATTGCTGGCGCCGCGGCGGGCATGGGTGGATGGCGTTGATCGACGCGATCGCCGAATCCTGCGACACCTATTTCTACGATCTTTCGCGCCGTGTCGGGGTAGATCGGATATCCGAGATGGGGCGGCGCTTTGGCATGGGGGGCTCGATCAACATCGACCTTCCCGGCGAACGTAACGGCTTGATGCCGACACGGGACTGGAAACAGGCGACCATGGGCACTGGCTGGCAGCAGGGCGAAACCCTGATTGCCGCAATCGGGCAGGGATATGTGCTTGCGACGCCGCTTCAACTGGCGGTCATGACGGCTCGCATGGTGAATGGCGGCCGTGCCGTCAATCCTCGGGTGGTGGTCGGAAATGTGAACGAGGATCCGCCGGAGATTGGAATTTCCGACCGTGGTCTTCAGGCGGTCCTCGACGGCATGATCGAGGTCATGGCGGGAAGCCGTGGAACGGCGCGAGCGGCCCAGATTCCGGTCGAAGGCATGGAAATGGGCGGCAAGACAGGCACCAGTCAGGTTCGCCGAATCACCATGTCGGAACGGGCCCAGGGGTTGCGCAGCCAGGATCAAATCCCCTGGCGGGAGCGCCACCATGCGCTTTTCGTCGGATTCGCACCAATGCATCGGCCGCGCTATGCGTGCTCTGTTGTGGTTGAGCACGGCGGGGGAGGCTCGGCCGTTGCCGCGCCGATTGCGCGCGACATTCTATGGGAGACCCAAAAACGCAATCCGGCAAGCGATGAGATCTTGTCGCTGACGCCGCCCGATGTTGCGCGCCGGCCGAATGATGCCGATGGCGACGGAGCCGAAGGCTGATGGCGACGGCATATTATCGCGGCAGCGGGATCGATGCGGACGATGAAGGGCAGTCGGTCGGCGAGAAGCTCCTTCAACTGCCCTGGGGCATCATTCTCCTCGTGATCGCGTTGACCGGCGTCGGCGTGGCGATGCTCTATTCGGCGGCCAACGGCAATATGGAGCCATGGGCCTCGCGGCATATCGGCCGGTTTCTGATCGGTTTCGTGATCATGATCGGCGCTGCGCTGGTCGATTTGCGGTTTTGGCTCCGGATCGCCTATCCGTTCTATTTCGTTTCGTTTGCCCTGCTGATTTCGGTTGAAATCATGGGGCAAGTCGGAATGGGCGCACAGCGCTGGATCAATCTCGGCTTCTTCAACTTTCAACCGTCGGAGATGATGAAGGTCGCCGTGGTGCTGGCGTTGGCCCGTTATTTCCATGTTCCGACATTGGAAGACGTCTTCCGGATTCGAACATTGGTGATCCCGGTCTTGCTGATTGTGGCACCGGTGGTTCTGGTGATGAACCAGCCGGATCTTGGAACGGCAGGCATGTTATTGCTGGTGGGCGCCGCAATATTCTTTGTCGTTGGCGTGCGATGGTGGAAGTTCGCCATGGTACTGGTTGCCGGTATGGCAGCTGTCCCGATTGCCTGGCAATTCCTCAGGGAGTACCAAAAGAACAGAGTGCTGACTTTTTTCAATCCCGAGTCGGACCCGCTGGGCAGCGGCTATCACATCCTTCAAAGCAAGATTGCTCTGGGATCGGGCGGCCTGTTCGGGAAAGGCTTCCTCCAAGGTACGCAAAGTCACCTGAATTTCCTGCCGGAGATGCAGACCGACTTTATTTTCACGATGCTGGCCGAGGAATTCGGGCTGATCGGCGGCGTTGGGCTGATCTTGCTGTTCTTGTTGCTGGTCGCGTATGGCGTCGTCATTGCCCTCCGGTGTCGCAACCATTTCGGCCGAATTCTCGCATTGGGCCTGACGGCCAACCTGTATTTTTATGTATTCATCAATGCCGCGATGGTCATGGGGTTAATCCCGGTTGTCGGCGTTCCGCTGCCGCTAGTGTCCTATGGTGGCACCGTCATGTTAACCATCATGTTCGGCCTGGGCTTGATCATGTCCGTCTATATCCATCGTGACACGCGGATATCTCGCCGGGCGCCAAGCGCCCAACTCTGACGACCGACTCTGATGATTTGATGCCCAAAACCCTGAGACGAGAAAGAACTTGCGTCGGATTTCACGCGACTTTATAAGACTCCAACGGCGAAAGCGTGGGCGCATAGCTCAGTTGGTAGAGCAGCTGACTCTTAATCAGCGGGTCGTAGGTTCGAGCCCTACTGCGCCCACCACGATTTCAGGGACTTAACAGGAAGCCGGCGAAGCGTTAGCCACTATTGTCAGCCGCGTTAGCCACTTTCGTCCCGTCCACGTTCACGGTTTGACGTGTCCAGTAGCGCGATCGCGCGTGCAGCGTTGCGTCGTCTGGTCGTATATTTCTTGACCATGGCCATTGTCTCGTGGCCCGTAATGGTCGCTATCTCTTCCCATCCGATACCGAGTTCGCTCAGGATCGTGGCGGCCGTATAACGTAGCCCGTGGGTGGTGCAGTCTTCGGGCAACGACGCCTCCCGATAGGCGTCGCGCATCATGTGTCGGAAATAGTCCACGCCCAGCTTCTTGCCTCGCTCTCCGGCCAGCAGGATAATATGCGGGTGATTAGCGAGCCATGGGTCCAGGACGCTGCGCAGCGCCTCGGAAGCCGGTAGGTCTACCCGGGTCCCCGTCTTTTCCTGGCTCGTGACCGAGATCCAACCGTTGCGATATTGCTGGCGGACCATGGCGATGACGTCGCCGCCCCGCTGGCCCGTGTTGATCAACAACTCGAAAGCCATGCGCTGAGTCGATCCGATCAGCCATCGTCGGCGGAACGCGTCGACCTCGTAGTCTTCCCATGGCCGGTGACCGTCGCCGGTCTTCAGCATCTTTGGTCGTGTCATCGGATTACGCCAACTGGGCGGCAACTTGAACCGAGTCGGCCGCTCTTCCGCAAAGCCGCAGAGCAAGCGCATCACGCGAACCATATAGTTCGCCTTGGCGGGTGTCTCGCGGAACTTATCCCGCAGTGTGACCTTGAAATCCGTCGGAAGCGTGTGTAGTCGGGCCTTCCCGTAATTCGCCTTCAGCCAGTCGGTGTACCTACGATAATCCTTCCGGGTCTTGGGGGCGAGCTGCTCGAACTCCGGCGACGCCAGATAGGCTTCGATGACACGGCCAAGGGCATCAGGCGGCCGCTTGTCATTGATAGGCTGTCCCTCGAAACTTGCGTGGATGCGGTTGTAGTTGGCTAGCCACTGGGCGCTACCGGGCTCGCCATAAATCCGCTGCCGGCGTCCGTGCCGCCGATAATATGTGTACGGTTTGCCGCGTCTAGCATAGTTGTGGACATATGGCAGATCAATCTTCATCACTCAGGCCCATTCATCCATGTCCACCGAAATCGGCCCACCATCCTTCAGACGGTCTGCCGCCGCGTCAAGATCCTCGAGATACCAGAGTCGATTGGCGCCGTCCGCACAGGGTTTCGGATACACGCCCTCGGCGGCCCGGGCCAAGAACTTGGTTTTGGAGACTCCCATATATTGTGCTGCCAGATCGGCCGGCATGCGGCGCGGCCAATAGGGCATGCGGCGCGACCGATCACCCATGATCACCTCCAGCGCATGACAGCGGTGTCGATATACAGCCAGAATCGTGTGCGGCGCGAATTTGCGACTGGAGCAAGCGTCCAACGCTCTGGCCGTCCGGCGAAGCGATATCGGCCCGGAACTCATCTTCGACCGTCGCAAGACCGGTGTTGACCGCCTGGAACTCGGCCTTGATGACGACCGCCAGAACGCGTCGGCGCTGCCGTACGGCCGGTTTGCAGGCGGCATTGGTTTGCTTGCCTGTCCGTGCGTTGCTGGGGGGCGAACAAGTTGGATTGCGCCCGGCCGGGTCGGGAATGGCCGTCATTAACAGGACCGGCCCGTCTGCCAACGGAAAGGCAGTCAGTGCGTCACGTGCCATCGCGCCTCCATCAATAACGCCAGGCACCCCCGCGTCGGCGATATACCGATATCCCTTTACGTTTTGGGCACGAGTCGTCGATCTGGCGCAATTGGTCATTGGGCGAATTCCGTCTACTTCACTCACTCCGGATGAAGTAAGATCGGCATCAAAATTATAAAAATTGCACGTTGAGTTGAACGCCGTCACATCGGTGGACGGTTGGCTTTGCGATGTGTGCGATCGTGCTGACCGCTGTCCGGCATTCCCTTCCCATCCATGGTCAGGCCATCGTGAATCCGGGGAAGCTGGTCAGCAATTGCCCTGAATTGGCTAATGCAGTTCTGAAGGGCGGGATAGTTCGACATCGGTTATCTCATCTCAAGGTTTTTGTCGTGAGGGAAGTAGGATCGCTTCTGATCCGCCAAAACAAAATCCAGAGGCGAGGGAGATAACGCCGCCACCTCACCCTGAAACAAAACAACCCAGGCGAAGCCTGAACGGGCAGAGCCCGGTATATTCCTTACCTTCTCTAACCTTCCTTAACTTCGGGGCCGATTTACGATTATATAACAACGACTTATGCCGAAAACCCTGCGAATCTACCAGTGCAAACCTGCGAATCTACCAGACCCAACGACGAGTGATGCCGGAAATAGGAAAAACGCCCTATGCAACTTGAGTCCTTCACGGTTGAATGGCGGATGATGTGGGAGAAAATGGGGGCGATGGCAACTTGATTAGGATATCGTTCCTAGTTAAGTCTTGATTCGACACATCGTCGGAGCTTTTTCTCAACTTGAAGCTAGCTCTCGACCAATTCCCGTTCCGAGCAGTTCTGCTGGAGCGACACCGCAAAGAAGCTGTACGTTGGTTGATTTCGTGCATAGTGATTTCTTTATTGTGGCTGTCAGACCGACCCAGCGTCAGGGATCGCATTGGTTCTTTGCCGAAGCGGTACCGCAGGAAATTCAGATCGACAGAACGCACAGGGGCCACCGTTCCGAGGCTCGAAATTCTCGAAGAAGATATGCACCGGAGATCTTGAAAATGGTTGATGCGGCGGAACGGCAGGTTCTTGCAAAAGGCCTTAGAAGCGTGGCCTTTGCCGGCAAACCAGATTGTGAAAGCGAGGCGCCGGCACGGTTGTTCAAGCACGGCATCGATCCCTGAATTGGACGAGGTGATTGGTGGAGGGCTCGTACCTGGATCGATCATGGAGTTTTACGGTGACGAGGCGGCAGGAAAGAGCGCTCTTGCATTACTCTACGCCAACGACTTTGCCCTGAAATACGGTCAGGGAACCTTTTATATCGAAGACGCCGAAAGGGTTTATTCCGAGCGCGATTTTTCATCCTGCCCGCATATACGGGGAATGGCCTCTGTTGTTCATCCGGTCAGTCTGGAAAAAACAGGCGCTTTGGTGTCATACCGTCTGAAAGCGGGGGATCTGGGACTGGTCGTCATTGATAGTTGCGCTGCGATGCTGCCGGAGAGTGATATCAAGGGATCCCTCGGAGATGGGCGGTTCGATCGCCAGGGTGAGAAAATTGTCCAAACGGTCAAACACTGGAAAACCAATTAAGGCGATGCCCGACTCATACTGGTCAATCAGCGCCGCAACAAAAAGACGAGACACAAGGCGACGGAGGTTTACGAGGACAACACCTCCGGTGGCGCTGCCCTCCATAGAATCTCCGACATTCGGCTGGATGTCCGGGTTGATGCCCTGATCAAGGATCAGGGAAGCCGGGATATCGTCGGTCAGATCGTCAATTGTTGTAATCGCGACGGATTCACATGCGCCTTAAGGTGGCGTCCGCTAGGAATACTGCGTCGCATTACTTGTCCTCCAGAGCAGTTATGACGGCCGTCCCAACCAGCTTGGCCAACGCGACCGGCACGGCGTTGCCAAGCTGACGCACACATTGCGACCAGGAGCCATGGAATCGGTAGTCATCTGGAAACGTCTGGAGCCGCGCGCATTCACGCACCGTGAAATGTCGGACACTGCCGTCACGCCGGCGAAGCATGTTTTCTCCGCCCGGGA
>LFIK01000152.1_pt1 | contig 46910 bp, 48 predicted proteins | sample 643401 | NCBI WGS metagenome assembly LFIK01 (sample SAMN03777447, study PRJNA286221) | soda lake metagenome | biome: soda lake; feature: Kulunda steppe; material: water; isolation source: sample T5-Br brine of Lake Tanatar-5 | place: Russia: Kulunda steppe | collected 2010-07
ACCTGCAGCCCGCCATACTTGGCCTTCCACTTATACAGCGTCGCGTCCGACATGCCGTGCTTGCGACACAGCTCCGAGACCTTCGCCCCGTTCTGCACTACGATTGATCCACCGGATCAATCGCTTAACGCTCGAACCATACTCCTGCAAAATCCCGACGATCTGTTCTTCGGTGAAACGTGACTTGCGCATCGTCTGTTCTCATTGCCCTGACGAACGTTACAAGAACAAACTCTCCTTTTGAATGGCCCGGATTCCTGGGGGGCAGGTCATTCGCTCAGAGTGACACGAGGACGGCGCAGGTGGGCTCCGTCCATGCCCTCCCCATCGGACAGTGAGACCGTGGCTCTCTGCGGCACTCTGGCGATCTCTGTGCGATGCGTCGTGGTTCACCAGATGAGCCAAATGCCCCAGAAACTGCCCCGGAACCGTATAGGGCCGGGGGAAAACCAATTGCCTTCATCGACAGTCAAGGGCTCCTACCACCCCAGCCAGTCTTTCCGCGCCCATGCTTCCTGTTCGCCCCGGGTGGTGATGAGACTGTCGCGGACCCCGGGCACCGTGCGCTGCCGCCGAAGAACGCAGAGTGTGCACGATCAAGGTGCCCGGTGATGGCTGCCGCCGGCAGCCCGAGGCCGGGCCGCGTCAGGCGTTCAGTCGTCTGCGCCGCGGATGCGCTCGAACCCCGCCTTTTGCCGCGCGGTCCAGGACACGCGCAACATGATGCCGTCAGCGTCGGTGTCCTCGGCCTCGACCACGTCGTGCTCGTGCAGCCAGGCGCGCGCGCGGCCCTCATGGTGGCCCAGCCGCAGCTCGGCGGGGCTGCGCGCGCCATCGAGCTGGCGGCCGAGCGCGGCGAAGAGCGGCGCGAGCCCCGCGCCGGTGAGCGCCGAGCCGGCAACCACATGCGCGTCGCGCGCAGCGCGGGCCTCGATCGCGGCGCGCTCGGCGTCGGGCAACAGGTCGGTCTTGTTCCACAGCTCGAACACCGGGCGGGTCTCGTCGACGCCCAGATCGGCCATCACCGCGCCCACGTCGCGCGCCTGCGCCTCGGTCTCGGGGTGGGCGATGTCGCGGACATGGATGATCACATCGGCCTCGAGCACCTCCTCGAGCGTGGCGCGGAACGCCGCCACCAGCTGCGGCGGCAGGTCCGAGATGAAGCCCACCGTGTCCGACAGGATCACCCGCCCCGCCCCCGGCAGATCGACCGCGCGCATCGTGGGGTCCAGCGTGGCAAACAGCATGTCCCTGGCCATGACCTCGGCGCCGGTGAGCCGGTTGAACAGGGTCGACTTGCCGGCATTGGTGTAGCCCACCAGCGCCACCACCGGAAACGGCACCCGGCGGCGCGCGGCGCGGTGCAGCTCGCGCGTGCGCGCGACCTTGGAGAGCTGCTTGCGCAGGCGCAGGATCTGTTCGTCGATGGCGCGGCGGTCGGCCTCGATCTGCGTCTCGCCGGGACCGCCGACGAAACCCAGCCCACCGCGCTGGCGTTCGAGGTGCGTCCAGGCGCGCACCAGCCGCGTGCGCTGGTAGCTCAGCGCGGCAAGCTCCACCTGCAGCACCCCCTCGCGGGTGCGGGCGCGGTCGGCGAAGATTTCCAGGATCAGCCCGGTGCGGTCCAGAAGCTTCGTCTCCAGCGCGCGTTCGAGGTTGCGCTGCTGCACCGGGGTCACCGGGCCGTCGATCAGCACCAGCCCGATGTCCTCGGCGGCGATGCGGTCGTGCAGCTCCTCGATCTTGCCCGAGCCGAACAGCGTGCCGGGATGCGCGCGCGGCAGGCGCACCACCTCGCCGCCGCGCAGGTCCAGCCCCGGCAGCGCACGCGCCAGCGCCAGCGCCTCGGCCAGCGCAGCGTCAGGATCGCGCGCGCGGTCGGCGCCGCGGATATCGGGGTGCAGGACCAGCGCGCGGGTGCCGGGGGCCTTGACCTCGGACGTCGGGTGCGCGGTCATTCGCCCCCGTCATACAGGTTGATGGGCTGTCCCGGCATGATCGTTGAAATCGCGTGCTTGTAGACAAGCTGGCTCTGCCCGTCGCGGCGCAGCAGCACGCAGAAATTGTCGAACCAGGTGATCACGCCCTGCAATTTCACGCCATTGACCAGGAACACGGTCACCGCGACCTTGTTCTTGCGCACGTGGTTGAGGAACGCGTCCTGAAGGTTCTGTTTGTCACCGGCCATGTGTTTTGCCTTTTATTCTGGTCTTGTATCCGGTTCGCGGAGCAAGTGAATTTGCCTCCCGTCATCCGAGTATGACCGGCGTGCGCCGCAGTTTCCACCCCCAATTCGCGCGCATCAGCGATCCAGACGACCGGCGAGCAGCATCAGCAGCAGCAAAAGCTCCATCCGGCCCAGGATCATCGCCAGCCCCAGCACCGCGCGGGCGGGGTCCGACAGCGCCGCCCAGCTGAGCGGGGTCTCGGTGGCCACCTGCACCAGCGGGCCGGTGGTGCTGAGGGCGGCGGTGGCGTAGACCAGCGCGGCCTCGAACCGCACGCCGGTCAGCAGGAGCGCGGCCAGCACCGCGATCAGCGAGGTCAGGAACACCATCAGCACCAGCCAGGCGCGGAACGCGCCCTCGCCGCGCAGCGCGCGCCGCGCCGCCCCCTCGCCGCCCACCGAAGACGGATGCGCGAGCTTCTCGGTCTCGCGCAGCCCCTGCAGCACCAGCGCATGCACCCGCATGAGCCGCACCCCGCCCGCGGTGGTGGCGACCCCGCCGCCGACCAGCGCCAGCCCCATCAGGATCAGCCCCGGCGAGGTCAGCCCCGACCATGCCCGCGCCGCCACCCAGTCGTGGCTGACAAAGCCGGTGGTGGTCAGAAACGACAGCGCCGTGAACGCGCCGCCCCAGAGCGCGCGGCCGGCCGCCGGCAGGTTGTCGGCCTCGGCGACCTGCGCCGCGCCCGCCCAGTGGCGCAGCACGATCAGCGCCGTGACCAGCCCCACCAGCGCCGCGGCGAGCCGCAGCTCGGGGTCGTCGCGCCAGCGCCGGGCGCGCGCTTCGGGGGGCGCGCCGGGCATGGTGCGGCGGCTGAGCGCCAGCAGCAGCACGCAGAAGATCATCACCTCGGCCCACAGCCCCGCCGGGCCCATGCTGCGCCCCGGCAGGATGCCCGAGGTCGAGATCGCCGACATCGCCTGCATCGCCGCCAGCAACGCCGGGTTGCCCGCCAGCTGCAGCCCCACCCACAGCACGATGGTCACGCCCGCATAGGCCGGCAGCAGCGCCGACAGGTCGCGCGCCAGCCGCGATGCCGGGGAGCGCCCTTCGGCGCGCGCGGCGGTGCCGTGCAGATGGACCGAGTGAAACGGGTTCGCCTCGGCCGCGCCATAGGGCCGCGCGCCGGTGCCAAGCTCCTGCGCGCCCAGCAGCGTGAGCGCCGTGGCCAGCACCAGAAGCCCGCCCAGCCACCCGGCCATCGCGCGCCACAGATGCACCGCCGGGGGAATGTCGCGCGGGGTGTCGAAGAGCGTGGCGCCCGTGGTGGTGAAGGACGACAGCATCTCGAACCACGCATCGGCCATCCGCACGCTGTCCAGTGCCTCGGCCACCGGCAGGGCCATCAGCGGCGGCAGCGCCAGGAACGCCACAAGCTGCACAACCAGCGGGTCGTTGCGCAACGCCAGCCGCCGGCGCACGGCGCGCGCGGTCCCCGGCGCCAGCGCCACCGCCAGCAGCAGCGCCAGCACCACCACCAGCCCGCCCGATTGCACGAAGGCACGGCCGGTGCGCGCATCGCCGCCCAGAAACGCCATCGCGCCGGGGATCAGCATCGCCGCCCCCACCGCGGCGATCAGCACCACCGGAAGCGGGATCGCTGGCAGGCGCCGCGCGCGCATCTCAGAAATACTCGACCGCGACCTGAAGCAGCTGCTCCACCTCGGGGATGTCACCGCTGAGGGTGAAGATGGCCACGATGTCGCCGACCTCGAGCCGGGTGTCCCCGTGCGGGCGGACATAGGCGCCCTTGCGCAGGATCCCGCCCAGCAGCGCACCCTCGGGAAAGTCGATCTCGCGCACCTTCGCGCCCGCCAGCGGCGAGGTCGACAGCACCTGCGCCTCGATCACCTCGGCCTCGTTCTCGCCGATCACGTGGACCGAGCGCACGCGGCCGTGGCGGATGTGGCGCAGGATCGACGACACGGTGGTCGCGCGCGGGTTGATGATCGCGTCGATCCCCAGCGGCGCGGCAAGCTCGACCAGCGCGGCGTCATTGACCAGCGCGATCGACAGCGGGCAGCCGGCCATGCGCGCGCGCACCGAGGCCAGCATGTTGGTGCGGTCGTCATCGGTCAGCGACAGCACGGCGTCGGCGTCGGCGATGCCGGCCTCGTCCAGCAGTGCGGGGTCCATGCCATCGCCGTTGAGCACGATGGTCCGCTCCAGCGCGTCGGCGGCGATCTCGGCGCGGGCAAGGTCGCGCTCGATGGCGCGGATGCGCGGGCGTCCCGGACGGCGTTCGAGGCTGCGCGCCACCGACAGCCCCACATTGCCCGCCCCGATCACAACGACCCGGCGGATGCGCGCCTCGCGCTTGCCGAAGATCTCGAGCATCCGCGCGACATCCTCGCGCGCCGCGAAGACATGGACCGCGTCGCCGCTGAACAGCTGGTCCTCGGGTTCGGGGGCAAAGAGCCGCTTGCCGCGCCGCACCCCCACCACCACCGCGCGCAGGGTCGAGAACAGTTCGGTCAACTGGCGCAGCGGCGTGTTCAGCACCGGGCAGTCGTCATCGAGCACCACACCCGCCAGCAGCGCGCGGCCCTCCATGAACTCGGCGATGTCGAACGCGGCGGGGTGGTCCAGCCGCTGCAACGCCGCGCGCGAGACCTCGCGTTCGGGGCTGATGATCACGTCGATGGGCAGATGCGCGCGTCGGAACAGCCCCGAGAATTCGGCAAGCTGGTAACTTTCCTCGCGCAGCCGGGCGATGGTGCGGGTGACGTCGAACACCGAATGCGCGACCTGACAGGTGACCATGTTCACCTCGTCCGAATGGGTCGCCGCGATCAGCATGTCGGCGTCGGCGGCGCCGGCGGCTTTCAGCACATCGGGGTGGCTGGCAAAGCCCGTCACGCCCTGCACATCAAGCGAATCGGTGGCCCGCCGCACCAGCGCCGGGTCGGTGTCGACGATGGTGATGTCGTTGGATTCGCGGGCCAGGTGCCGGGCGATCTGCCAGCCGACCTGTCCCGCGCCGCACACGATGATCTTCATCGCCGCCCTTCCTGCTGTCGCCCTGCGGCCCGCACCCGTGACGGGTTAGCACCCGGCGCGGCACGAGGGAAGCGCCCCCGCGCGCGACCGGCGTGTTCCGCCCGCGCGCAGGGGGCCGCGCTTCAGCGGAAGCGGTTCATGGCGTCGCTGAACGCCTTGCTCATCCCGTCCCAGGCCGATTCGAAGCCCTTGCGCATGTCGGTCCACGCCGCTTCGCTGGCGTCGCGGGCCTCCTTCAACTTCTTCTCGGCCTCGTCGCGCTGGGCGCGCATGTCCCTGAGTTGCTCGTCATACCTGATGCGCGCGTCGGCCTCGGCCTCCTTCGCCTTGGCCTGCATCGTCTCGATCTCGGCATTCCAGCTGTCGATCCGGGCCTTCAACTTGTCCACATAGGCGTCGCGGTCGCTCATGATATCTCCTCCTGCAAATTCGGTCGAGACAACAAGGTCGGGGCGCCCTGCGCGGATTTCAAGGGCTTGCAGGGGCGCTGCTCACGCGTCGAGCTGGGCCATCACGTCGTCGGAGACCTCGAAATTGGCGGTGACGGATTGCACGTCGTCGTCATCCTCCAGCGCCTCGATCAGCTTCAACAGCTTCTGCGCGCCCTCGAAATCGAGCTCGGTGGTGGTCTGCGGTTTCCAGACCAGCCGCGTGGTCTCGGACTCGCCCAGCGCGTCCTCCAATGCCTGCGCGACCGCGTTCAGATCGCCGGCCTGGCACCAGATGATGTGGCCGTCGGCCGAGCTTTCGACGTCCTCGGCGCCGGCATCGATCGCGGCCAGCATCACCGAATCGGCGTCCCCCACCGCCGCCGGATAGACCACCTGCCCCATCCGGTCGAACATGAACGCCACCGACCCGGTTTCGCCCAGATTGCCGCCGTTCTTGGAGAAGGTCGAGCGCACGTTGGACGCGGTGCGGTTGCGGTTGTCGGTCATCGCCTCGACGATCAGCGCCACGCCGCCGGGGCCGTAGCCCTCGTAGCGGATTTCCTCGTAATTGTCCGCGTCGCCGCCCTGCGATTTCCTGATCGCGCGCTCGATGTTGTCCTTGGGCATCGAGTTGGCCTTGGCTTCCTTGACCGCCAGCCGCAGGCGCGGGTTCTTTTCGGGGTCGGGGTCGCCCATCTTGGCCGCGACGGTGATTTCCTTGGACAGCCTGGAAAAGAGCTTGGCGCGGACCGCATCCTGCCGCCCCTTGCGGTGCTGGATGTTGGCCCATTTGGAATGGCCTGCCATGCGAGAGTCCTTCCTGCGTGGGATCGATTGGCCACGCTATAAGTCAGCCCGGCGGGGCGGGGCAAGCGAAACGCAAAAGCCGCGCCCGAGCGGGGCGCGGCTTGCCGATGCGGTGCGGATGCGCTCAGGCGGCGCGCGAGACAAGAACCTCGGTCACCTGCTGGTGCGCGCGCGATTCGTCGCCGCCGCTGACGGCAGCGACCTCGCGGGTCAGGCGTTCCAGCGCGGCCTCGTAGAGCTGGCGCTCGGAATAGGACTGCTCGCGCTGGTCATCGCTGCGGTGCAGGTCGCGCACCACCTCGGCGATGGCCAGCAGATCGCCCGAGTTGATCTTCTGCTCGTATTCCTGCGCCCGGCGCGACCACATCGCGCGCTTGACGCGGGCCTTGCCGCGCAGCGTCGCCATGGCCTTGTCGACGATCTCGGGGCTCGACAGCGACCGCATCCCGATATCGCTGGCCTTGTTGATCGGCACGCGCAGGGTCATCTTGTCCTTCTCGAACGAGATCACGAACAGTTCCAGTTTCAGACCGGCGATTTCCTGCTCCTCGATCGACACGATCTGCCCGACGCCATGCGCGGGATAGACCACGAAATCGTTGGGCCGAAACTCGGACTTTCTGGGCTTTGACATTCTTGCTTTCTTCCCCTTTGGTCCACGGGCAGCGCGGACAAGACCGCCCACGAGGCCAAGGCCCCCTGAACGGCGGTCGATAATCCGGCAAATTGCATCAGCCAGACGGCAGATCCGGCGATGACGGGACAGGTTACGGTTTCAGTGTCCCAACTCTTAACACAAAAACGACGCGAATCAAAGCGCGATGGCGCTTTGATGACGCACAGACCGTTTCGCGGCGCGCGCGGGGATCAGCCGCCCTCGCCCGGTTTTTCCGAAAACAGCGTCTCCAGCTTGCCGGTCTCGCCGTCGCGGTCGTCAGCCCCGGGCAGCGGGTCCTTCTTCGAGATGATGACCGGCCACATCTCGGAATACTTGCGGTTGAAATCGACCCACTGGTCCATCTCGGGCTCGGTGTCGGGGCGGATCGCGTCGGCGGGGCATTCGGGTTCGCACACGCCGCAGTCGATGCACTCGTCGGGGTGGATGACCAGCATGTTCTCGCCCTCGTAGAAACAGTCCACGGGGCAGACTTCGACGCAGTCGGTATACTTGCAGGCAATGCAGTTGTCGGTCACCACATAGGTCATCGCGGATCGTCCCAAAGCTTCGGTTGACGGGGACGTAATCAACCCCGCCGGATCAATCAAGCGTTCGCGAGCGGGCTGCGTCGAAAGCACGCCGGGCGCGTTTTTCGGGCCGCCCGCCGGGCAGTGCGCGCGGGGCGGCGGGGTCGCGCGGCGGCGGGGGCGGCGAAAGATCCTCGTAGAGCGTCCGCGCCTCGGCCGCCGGGCCGCGGCGGGTGCCCAGCGCCAGCACGCGCGCCACCCGGACCCGCGCGCCGGTGGCGAAGGTCAGCACATCGCCGGGGCTGACCTGCGCGGCGGGCTTGGCCACGCGCAGACCGTTGATCCGCACACCGTGTTCGGCCACCACCCTGGCCGCCAGCGAGCGAGTCTTGAAGAACCGCGCCTGCCAGAGCCACTTGTCGACCCGCAGCGTGTCGCGCGACGCCTCGGCCACGCCTCAGCGCTTGTCCTTGAGCCCCATCAGCGCAGCGGCGAAAGGGTTGTCGGGGTCGATACGGTCGGATTTGCGCTCGGGCTTGCGGGGACTGGCCGAATGCGTGGCGGGCTTGTCGGTGCGCGGGCGCTTGCCCTTGGGCGGGCCGTCGCCGCGCGCCTTGCGCGGCTTGCCTTGCCCGGCCGGACCACGGCGCGGGCGCGGGGACCATGTAAAGGTGAAGAACACCTCGGTTTCAGCGGGCTGCGCGGCGTCACCTGCCGCGCCCCGGGGCGGGGCCTCGGCGGCGCTCTGCGGTTCCGACCCAGGTTCGGGCGCCGGCTCAGGCGCCGGTTCGGGCGCCGGTTCGGGCGCCGGTTCGGGCGCGGCGACCGGCTCGGGCGCCGCGGCGGCGGGGTCTTCGGCCAGCGCCGCGGGCGCCGTCGCCGCATCGTCGGGCGCGCCATCCGTTGCGGTGTCCGATGTCGCCGCGGCGTCGGGTGCGGGTGCGGACGCGGTGGCCGGTGCGTCGGCCCTTGCCCCCGGCGGCGGCTTGGGCCGTTCACCGCGTGCGACCGTGTAGCCCAGCCCCGCCATCAGATCGGCGAATTGTTCGAGCGTCAGCCCGCTGATCGACAGCATGTCGGCGGTGGCCTCGAACCCCGCGCGACTGTCCTGCGCGCGCAGCAGATCGGCAAGCCGTTCCAGCATGTCCACGCGGATCGCGCGCTGCCCGGCGGGGCGGTAGCCGCTCAAAGTGTGATCGCCGGGCGCGGCCTCGGGCGCCAGCGGGATGGTGACCAGTCCGGGCGGGGGGCTGACGGGGAACTCGTCACGCCCTGCATGCAGCGCGGCCAGAACCAGCCGCAGCCGCGTGGGCGCGGGCTTGAGCAGCGCGGGCAGGAAGATCGTGTATTGCCCGAAGCGCACACCGTGCTTGCGCAGGCTGCCGCGCGCCTCCTGGTCGAGCCCGCGGACCTCCTGCGCGACGGTGTCGCGCGCGATGATGCCCATCGCCTCGACCAGCCGGAACGCAAGCCCGCGTGCCATGCCGCTGAGCGCTTCATCGCGCGACATGGCCAGAAGCGGCTCGAACTGCGCGGCGATCCGGCGGTCGATGAAGTGCTGCAACCGGCGGCGCACCTTGTCGGCCACGTCCGGGCCGGCCTCGTCATCCACGAACGCCACCGCCTGCGGGCGCATCGCGTCGGCGCCGGCGGTCAGCTTGCCCACCGCTTCGGTGCCCCACAGCAGCCCGCCCTGCTCGGTCAGCTCAAGCTCGGTGTCGGGGCTGTTGTAGAAGCGGTCGGCGCGCAGATGGAACTGCGGCGTCAGCGCCGCCTGCGCGGCCTGGCGCAGGGTGCGCGCCTCGTCGGGGCTGGCGGTTTCGTCCTGGCGGAAGCGGAACCCGTCCAGCCGGCCGATCAACTGGCCTTCGACCGTGACTTCGCCCTTGTCGTTCACCTCGGCCACAAGGCTCTCCTTCTGCTTCAACCGCCGCATCAGCACACTGGTGCGGCGGTCGACAAATCGCTGCGTCAGCCGCGCGTGGAGCGCATCCGACAACCTGTCTTCTACCGCGCGCGTCGCCTCGCGCCAATGGGTTTCATCGTCCACCCAGCCGCGGCGCTGCGCGATATAGGTCCAGGTGCGCACATAGGCCAGCCGTTTCGACAGCGCGTCGATGTCGCCATCGGTGCGGTCGATCCGCGCGACGTTGCGGCCCAGCCAGTCCGACGGGATGGTGCCGCCGTCATGCAGGAAGCCGAACACCCGCGCCAGCAGCCCGGCATGTTCGGCAGGCGAGATGCCGCGGAAATCGGGCACGCGGCAGACATCCCACAGCAGCCGCACATCGCGCCCGCCCCGCAGACGGTCGATGATCTCGGGCTGCCCGGCCAGCGCCTTGAGCGCGAGCAGGTCGTCGGCGTCGCGCACCCGGGTCAGCCAGTCGTCGTGCGTCTGCGCCTCGAGCGAGGCGATCAGCCGCGCGGCCGAGCCGAATTCCAGCGCCGCGTTGCGCCATTGCAGCTTGCGCACGGGCCGGAACTGGTGGGCCTCGATGGCCTCCACCACCTCATCGTGGAGCGCGCGCGCCTCGCCCGTGACGCCGAAGCTGCCGGGGCTCATGTGGCGCCCTGCCCGCCCGGCGATCTGCGCCAGCTCATCGGCGCCCAGATCGCGCATCCGCCGCCCGTCGAACTTGCGCGTGGCCGAAAACGCGACGTGGCGGATATCCAGATTCAGCCCCATCCCGATGGCGTCGGTGGCGACCAGATAATCCACGTCGCCGTTCTGATAGAGCGCCACCTGCGCGTTGCGCGTGCGCGGGCTGAGCGCGCCCATCACCACCGCGCACCCGCCCTTCTGGCGGCGGATCAGCTCGGCGATGGCGTAGACGTTTTCGACCGAGAACCCCACGATGGCGCTGCGCGCGGGCATCCGCGAGAGCTTGCGCGCGCCGGTGTAGCTGAGTTCGGAAAACCGCTCGCGGCGCTGGAACTGCACGCCGGGGACCAGCGCGGCGATCGCCGGGCGCATGGTGTCCGAGCCCATGAACAGCGTCTCGTGCAGCCCGCGCGCGTTGAGCAGCCGGTCGGTGAACACGTGCCCGCGGTCGGGGTCGGCGCAGAGCTGGATCTCGTCGATGGCGACGAAATCGGCGCCGATCTCCAGCGGCATCGCCTCGACCGTGCAGACCCAGTATCGCGTGCGGTCGGGGACGATGCGCTCCTCGCCGGTGACCAGCGCGACCACGTCGGGGCCGCGCAGCGCGCGGATGCGGTCATAGACCTCGCGCGCCAGCAGCCGCAGCGGCAGGCCGATCACGCCGGTGCGGTGCGCCAGCAGCCGGTCGATCGCGTAATGGGTCTTGCCGGTATTGGTGGGGCCCAGAACCGCCACCGATCTGGACTGCGCGCGCAGGTTCATCGCTACCGCCTCGATCCTCTGGCCGCGCCTGCTGTCGGGCGTGGTGCCGCGGCGCCGGGCCGTGTCAGAGCGGGGTGCCGTCGAGCTTGAGCTCCAGCCGCTCCACCGCGCGTGTTATGTCAGGTCGGTGCGGATGTATAGCCTGCGCTTCGCGATAGGCCTCGAGCGCGCGGTCGTGGATGCCCAGATCCTCGAAGATCACGCCCAGCCCCGACAGCGCGGCATAATGGCGCGGGTTGAGCGCCAGCGTGCGCTGGATGTCGGCCATCGCGGGCCCGTATTGATCGGCCATGAAATAGGCGGTGGCGCGGGCGTGCCAGCCTTCGGCGAAGTCGGGGGCGTGATCGGTGAGCGCGGTCAGATGCTCGATCGCGGCCCGGGTGTCGCCGGTGCGCAGCGCCTCGCGCCCGCGCTGCAGCAACAGATCCGCCGCGGCCGAGCCCGAACGCGACCAGATCCGCTGGATCTGCCGCTCGAGCCGCTGCCAGCGCTCCTGATCGGGCTCGGCAAGCTCGGCCAGCAATGCCTCGGCCGCGTCAAGCTCGGGCTGGGGGGCCTCGTCGGCGCTGAGCGGCAACACCAGCAGCGCGGCGACGGCGACCCCGGCGAAGCGATTGAGCATTCTGGTTGAGCGTTGCATGTCGCGAAGTCTAGCGCGATGGTGCAGCAACGCCAGACCCCGGCGATCACATTCGGAGGAACCCATGAGCGACGTCATCCACCACGCGGTCGAAGCGATGCGCGCCAAGGTGAAAGGCCCCTTCGACAGCTCGGCCAAGTTCGTGATCCGCGACCACGGCGCGATCATGCTCGATTCGGAGGGCGTGCGCGCGGGCGACGAGCCCGCCGACGTGACGCTGACCGCGAGCGTGGACACGTTCCGCGCCATCATGGACGGCGATCTGGCGCCGATGGCGGCGTTCATGACCGGCAAGCTGCAGGTCGAGGGCAACATGGGCACGGCGATGAAGCTCGGCGCGGTCCTTGGCTGAAACGGCGCCGCTGTTCGCCGATGTGGCCGAGGCGCCGCCCGGCGGGCGCGCCGTCTGGCTGCGCGCCGCCGACGGCGTGCGGCTGCGCGCGGCGTGGTGGGGGGGCGCGGCGCCGCGCGGGGTGGTGCTGCTGTTTCCGGGCCGGACCGAGGTGATCGAGAAATACGGCCGCGTGGTGGCCGAGCTGGTCCGCGCGGGCTTTGCGGTGACGGTGATCGACTGGCGCGGACAGGGGTTGTCGGAGCGGCTGATCGCCGATCCCGAGCTGGGATATGTGGGCGATTTCCGCGACTTTCAGACTGATGTGGATGCATGGCTGGAAGCGGTCGCGCAGTGGGCGCCGGCGGGCGCGCCGCGCTTCGTGCTGGCGCATTCGATGGGTGGGTGCATCGCGCTGCGCGCGCTCACGCGCGGGATCGCGGCGCAAAGGGTGGCGTTCAGCGCGCCGATGTGGGGGCTGCGTGCGGGGCCGTGGATGCGCGCAGGCATGGTGGCGCTGGCGCGCGCCGCGCGGCTGGGCCGGCGCGATGCCCGGCCCGTTCCGGGCGCGGGGATCGAGTTCCGGCTGTGGGAAAACCCGTTCGAGAACAACGACCTGACGACCGATCCTGCGACCTATGCGTGGATGCAGGGGCAGCTGCACGCGCATCCCGAACTGCGGCTGGGCGCGCCGACGCTTCGGTGGCTGGGCGCGGCGCTGGACGAGACCGCGGCGCTGGCGCGCCTGCCGGCACCGGCGTTGCCGGCCTATTGCGGGCTGGGCACGCGCGAGCGGCTGGTCAGCGCGGGCGCGATCGCGGCGCGCATGGCGGCGTGGCCGGGCGGGGTGCTGGAGCGGTTCGACGGTGCCGAGCACGAGTTGATGATGGAGGCGCCGGCGACGCGCGCGCGCTTCATGGCAGGGGTTCTGGCGACATTCCGGGCGGCAGCGCCCGCATGACGCGGTGCAGCGGGGGGCTGTCTGCCCCCCGCACCCCCCGAGGATATTTTTGTCAGGATGAAGGGGTGGGGCCGAAGGTCTGGCGCTCCAGTGCCGGGTAGAGCGCGGCGAGCAGGACCCCGCGGGCGGTGTTGAAGACGAGGAGCGCCGCCCAGAGGCCGTGGTTGCCGAAGGGCGGGATCAGCGCCCAGAGGCAGAGCGCGTAGAGCGCGGCCGAGGCGAAGACGGTGTTGCGCATCGCGCGTGTGCCGGTGGCGCCGATGTAGATACCGTCGAGCATGTAGGCGGCGAGGCTGATCACGGTCGCCGCGAGCACCCAGGGAAGGTAGAGGCGCGCGGCCTCCTGCACGGCGGGGTCGCGGGCCATGATGTCGATCGCTGCCGGGCCCAGCGTCCAGAAGCCGAGCGCGAGCGCGACTGCGCTGCCCAGGCCCCAGCGGCTGGTGAGCGCGCCGGCGCGGCGCATCGCCTGGCGCGAGCGGGCGCCGACGGCCTGACCGACCAGCGCCTCGGCGGCGAAGGCGAAGCCGTCGAGCGCGTGGGCGACCACGGCGAGGAACTGCAGCAGCACCTGGTTGGCGGCGAGCGCGGTGTCGCCCATCCCTGCGCCGATGAACAGGAACGCGGTGAAGGACAGCTGCAGCACCACCGAGCGCAGCATGATGTCGGTGTTCACGCGCAGCATGCGCGCCAGCCGCGCGCGGTCGAAGATGCGCGCGCCATCGCGCCACTGGCGCCCGGCGAAGGCCGCGCGGCACAGCCACAGGCCCAGCGCGAGGCCGCTCCATTCGGCGATCAGTGTGGCGATGGCGACGCCTTCGACGCCCCAGCCGAGGCCGAGGACGAACCACAGGTCGAGCGCGATGTTGAGCCCGTTGATCCACAGTTGCAGGGCGAGGACGGCGCGCGTGGCCTCGGTCGCGATCAGCCAGCCCGTCAGCGCGTAGAGCGCGATCGTGGCGGGCGCCCCCCAGATACGCAGCGTGAGGTAGTCGCGCGCGAGCGTCTCGACCTCGGGGCTGGCGGGGGCGACGGCGAAGGCGGCCCAGACCAGCGGCCCCTGCAGCGCGATCATGGTCAGCCCGGCAGCGGCGGCGATCAGCAGCGCGCGTGACAGGATCGCGCCGGTCTCGGCGGCGTCACCCGCCCCGCGCGCCTGCGCCACCAGCCCCGAGGTGCCCATGCGCAGGAAGCCGAACACCCAGTAGACCGTGGACAGGATCACCGCGCCCAGCCCCACCGCGCCGATGGGCGCTGCCGCGCCCATCTGGCCGACCACCGCCGTGTCCACCAGCCCCAGGATCGGCACGGTGATGTTGGCCAGCACGATCGGCACCGCGATGCGCAGCACGCGCCGGTGGGTCAGCGGGCCGATGATGCGCGCGGCGGTCTCAGTCACGCGGCGGCTGCGGCATCATGAAATGCCCCGTGGCCTGCGCGAAGGGGCGGTCGCGGTTGTCCTGCCACGCGTCGACGCGCACGCTGGCGTAGCGCCGCCCGAAGCGGTTGACGCGGGCGCGGGCATAGGCGTCGCGCGGCAACCCGGCGCGCAGGTAATCCACGGTGACATCGATGGTCCGCGGCAGGCGCAGCGAGGCCGCCCCCGGCTGGACCTGCGCAGGGTCCAGCCGGCCGCTCTCCATATCCGCCCAGAGGCGCGCCCAGCCGAGTTCGATGATCGCGGCGATCTCCAGAAACGACGCCGTGGCACCGCCGTGGAGCGCGGGCAGCGCGGGGTTGCCGATCAGCTTGGCGTCGTAGGGCAGGATCGCGGTGAGCTCGTCGCCCAGCCGATCGAAGCGCACGCCGAGGAAGGCGATGTAGGGGACGCCCTCGACCAGCGCGTGCAGCACCGCGTCGCGGCGCTGCTTGATCACCTGCACGGGCTCGGGGCGGGTCATGGCCGGGTGGCCTCGCGGTCGATCACGAAGGCGCCGGTGGCGCTGGCCACGGGGGTGTCGCTGGCGCCGTCGGTGGCGGTGGCGCGCACGAAGGCCACGGTGCGGGTGGTGTGGTAGCATTGGGCCTCGGCGACGATGCGCGCGCCGGGTCTGGCGGCGCGCATGTAGTCGATGCGCAGGTCGATGGTCGCGGTGCCAATCGCGCCCTCGCACGCCAGCACCGCCGCACCGCAGCAGGTGTCCATCAGCGCCGACACCGCGCCGCCGTGGATCACGCCGGTCGCCGGGTCGCCCACGAAGCGCGCGTCCCAGTCCATGCCGATCCGCGCGCGCCCCTGCCCCAGCGATTCGAGGCGCATGCCCAGCGCGGCGGCGAAGGGCAGCGCGGCGAGGAAGGCTTCGGGGGCGGGGCGGGGCATGGCGGGCTCGGCTGTGGGGGGCGGCGGCGAGGCGGCGTCGGGGCGGTGTTGCGGCCCCTGTTGTGCGGCGCGCGCGGATCGCGTGCAAGGGGCGCGCGGCTGCTCTGGACATTTGGCGGCACGATGCTGCACATGTGCACCAAACCCACCCCCTTCGTTCCGCGCTCCGGAGGCTGCATGCCCGCCACACCCACCATCGGAAACTGGGTCTCGCTGGTCCTGTTGGGGCTGCTGTGGGGGGCAAGCTTTCTGGGCATCGCCTTTGCGCTTGAGGGCTTCGGGCCGCTGACGGTCGCGGCGGGACGCATCACGATCGCGGCGGTCGCGCTGGGCGCGGCGGCGGTGGCAATGCGGGTGCCGATGCCGCGCCCGGACGATGCACGGGGGCGGCGCGTGCTGGGCTTCGCCATCGCCATGGGGCTGCTGAGCAACGTGATCCCGTTCTTCCTGCTGGCCTGGGCGCAGCAGCACGTGACATCGGGGTTTGCCGGCGTGTCGATGGCGGCGATCCCGCTCTTTGTCATGGCGCTGGCGCATTTCCTGGTGGCAGGCGAGGCGATGACCCGGCTGAAGGCAGCCGGCTTCGCGCTGGGGCTGGGCGGCGTGGTGGTGCTGATCGGGCCCGGGGCGCTGGCCAGCACGGGGGCCGAGGCCGAGGCGATGGCGCGTGTGCTGTGCTTCGCCGCGGCGGCGAGCTACGCCCTGGGCGCCATCGTCACCCGCCGCTGCCCTGCGGTGCACCCGGTGGCCTTCGGCGTGATCGCGATGATCGCGGCGAGCGCGATGATCGCGCCGGTGGCGCTGGCGGTGGAGGGCGCGCCGCACTGGCCCGGCTCGGCGCGGCCGGTGCTGGCGCTGGTCTATCTGGGGCTCGGCTCCACGGCGGCGGCGACGCTGTTGCTGGTGCATGTGATCCGCACCGCGGGGCCGAGCTTTCTGAGCCAGGTGAATTATCACGTCCCGGTCTGGTCGGTTGTGCTGGGTGCGCTGGTGCTGTCGGAAACGCTGCCGCCGCAATTCCTGTTCGCCGCGGCGCTGATCCTGGGCGGGCTGGCGCTGAGCCGCTGGCGGCTCCGCCCGCTGCCCGCCTGAGCCCGCGATGTGCGGCCGCTTCGCCATCACGCTGCCCGACGACGCCATGGCGCGCGCCTTCGCCGCGCAGCCCGCCAACGACCTGCCGCCCGGGCCGCGCTATAATGTCTGCCCCACGCAACCGGTGGCGGCAGTGGTCACGCGCGGGCGTGCGCAGGGGCGTGCGCAGGGGGGTGCGCAGGGGGGTGCGCAGGGGGGTGCGCGGCATCTGGGGCCGATGCGCTGGGGCTTCCTGCCGCACTGGTATCGGACACCCTCGGACGGGCCGCTGCTGATCAATGCACGGGCCGAAACCATCGCCCGCAAGCCCGCCTTCGCCGAGGCCGCGCGCACCCGGCGCTGCCTGATCCCCGCAAGCGGCTTCTACGAATGGACGAAGGCCGCCGACGGCTCCCGCCTGCCGTGGTTCATCCACCGCCCGGATCACGGGCTGATCGCCTTCGCCGGCGTCTGGCAGGTCTGGGAGCGTGAGGGCACCCGCCACGCCACCTGTGCCATCGTCACCTGCCCCGCCAACGCCGCGCTTCAGCACATCCACCACCGCATGCCCGTGGTGCTGCCCCCCGACGACTGGCCGCTGTGGCTGGGCGAGGCCGGGCACGGCGCCGCCGCGCTGATGCGCCCTGCCCCCGACGACGCGCTGAGCGCCCACCGCGTGGGTGCGGCGGTCAATTCCAACCGCGCCAGCGGCCCCGAACTGACCCAACCGCTGCCGGACTGACGCGGCCCTTGCCCCCCGGCGCAAACCGCGCCACGTTACCCGCACCCCATTCATGGAGAGCCCCATGCCCGTCAAGAACCGCTTTGCCGAACTGCTGCCCGAGATCACCGCGTGGCGACGCGATTTCCACCAGCACCCCGAGATCCTCTATGACTGCCACCGCACCGCCGGGATCGTGGCCGAAAAGCTGCGCGCCTTCGGCTGCGACGAGGTGGTCGAGGGCATCGGACAGACCGGGGTGGTGGGCGTGATCCGCGGGCGGGCCACGGGGTCGGGCACGGTGATCGGGCTGCGCGCGGACATGGACGCGCTGCCCATCACCGAAGCCACCGGCGCGGCGCATGCCTCGAAAACCCCCGGCGCGATGCACGCCTGCGGGCATGACGGGCACAGCGCCATGCTGCTGGGCGCGGCGCAGTATCTCGCCGAGACACGCAATTTCGACGGCACCGTGGTGGTGATCTTCCAGCCCGCCGAAGAGGGCGGCGCCGGCGGCAAGGCGATGTGCGACGACGGCCTGATCGAGCGTTTCGGCATCACCGAGGTCTACGGCATGCACAACTGGCCCGGCCGCCCCGCGGGCAGCTTCGCCATCCGTCCGGGGCCGTTCTTCGCCGCCACCGACCAGTTCGTGATCGACATCGACGGCCGCGGCGGACACGCCGCCAAACCGCATGACACCATCGACCCCACCGTGACCGCCGCGCATCTGGTCACCGCGCTGCAGACCATCGCCAGCCGCAACGTCGACCCCACGCAGCAGCTCGTGGTGTCGGTGTGCAGCTTCCAGACCAGTTCGCAGGCGTTCAACGTCATCCCGCAGCGCGTGCAGCTCAAGGGCACGGTGCGCACCATGGACGCCGATGTCCGCGCCATGGCCGAGACCCGCATCAAGGCGCTGTCCGAGGGCATCGCCACCAGCTTCGGCGCCACCGCGACGGTCGACTACCTGCGCGGCTATCCGGTGATGGTCAACAGCCCCGACCAGACCGATTTCGCCGCCGAGGTGGCGCGCGCCGTGGCCGGCTCCTGCGACGAGGCGCCGCTGGTCATGGGCGGCGAGGATTTCGCCTTCATGCTCGAGGAACGCCCCGGCGCCTATATCCTGGTCGGCAATGGCGACACGGCGATGGTCCACCACCCCGAATACGACTTCAACGACGAGATCATCCCCGCCGGCTGCAGCTGGCTGGCCGAGATCGTCGAGCGCCGGATGCCGGTGGTCGCCTGACCCGAGCGTGAAACGGCGAGGCGTTTACCCGGCGCCGCGCGCAGGCTATCACCGGCGGGCCGAGCCAACCGGAGACCAGAATGCAGACCTATGAATACCGCGCCGTTCCCGCGCCGAACCGCGCGGGCAAGGTGAAGGGTGTCAAGGACCCGGCCGAACGCTTCGCGCATGCGCTGTCGGAGCTGATGAATGCGATGGCGGTCGAAGGCTGGGAATACTGGCGCGCCGAGGCGCTGCCCTGCACCGAGCGGCGCGGGCTCACCGGCTCGGCGACGGTCTATCACAGCCTGCTGGTGTTCCGCCGCCCCACCGCCGATTTCATGGCCGCGCAACTGAGCGCCGCAGCCGCCGCCGAGCAGCCGGAGCCCGCTCCTCCCGTGCTGCCCGCCGCAGATGCCACCGCTCCGGAAGGGACGGTCGCACGGAACGGCGAATCAGACAGCGCCCCGCAAACCGACGAGGACGCGCCCGCACCCGACCGCGCCCCGCCGCTGACGGCCAGCCGAAGCGCCACCGAGCGCGGGAGCATACCCCCGCTCACGCTGCGCCGCACTCAACACGCCACGCAGGCAGACCCTGACGCGGACCCCCCTGCGCGCGGCGACCGTTGAACCCGGCGATGCGTCAGGCATCCACATCAAGCGACAGCGCATGGATCCGCGCCACCAGTTCCGCCCCCAGCGCGGCATGCACGGCGCGGTGACGCGCGATCCGCGACATCGGCCCGAACTCGGCCGCGCGGATGCGCACGTCGAAATGAGTCTGCCCCCCTTCGCGCCATCCGGCATGCCCGCGATGGCTTTCGCTCACATCCTCGACCGCCAGAGCGGCGGGTGCGAACCGCGCGCGCAGGCGCTCCTCGATCTGATCACGGATCAGCATTTTTGCTCCGAACCCTCTTCATTCATGGTCGGAAAAAACTAAACTCTGCGCTCCGAGTCGCAAGGGGCACCGCCCCGCAGCGGCATTCGAGGCGCCCGAGCCGGTTGAGGACAATGAGCAGCAAATCCCCCTTCGATTTCGACATCCGCGCATCCGCCGACAAGAAGAAACGCACGCGCGGGCGGCGCGGCATGTCGGGGGCATGGGAAACCTCGCGGCGGCAATGCGAACACCCCGGCTGCACGCAGGCCGGCCAGTATCGCGCGCCGAAATCGCCCGACTCGCTGGACGAATACTTCTGGTTCTGCAAGGACCATGTGCGCGAATACAATCTGAAGTGGAACTTCTTCGCCGGCCAGACCGAAGCCGAATCCGCCGAAACCATGGAGCACGAGCGTATCTGGGGCCGCGCCACCCGGCCCATGGGCAGCGGCGACGAGGCACGCGCGTGGCAGCGGCTGGGGATCGAGGATCCGCACCAGCTGCTGGGCGACAAGGCGACGCGCAATCCCGGCGCGCGCGCCCGCGCCGGCTCGACCCGCCGCCTGCCGCCCACCGAGCGCCGCGCGCTCGAGATCCTCGACGCCCGCGACACCTGGACCCGCACCGAAATCCGCAAGCAATACAAGAGTCTCGTCAAGGATCTCCACCCGGACATGAACAAGGGCGACCGCGCCGACGAAGATCGCCTTCAGGAGGTCGTCTGGGCCTGGGATCAGCTGCGCGAAAGCCGCAACTTCCGCGACTGAGCGCGGCGCGGCCGCGCGGCGCGCGCCTCGCAAGCGCGGCACCCCATCCCGGCACCCTGCGCCCCCTTCATCCTGACGAAAATATCCTCGGGGGTGAATGCGCGCGGCACGCGCGCAGAGGGGGCAGACAGCCCCCTGCCACCGCCCTCCACATCCCCGCGACCAGCGGATCAGACCCCGGACATCGGCCACATTGTGGACCCGGGCGACGCGCGCCAGCCCTCCGCCAGCAGCGCGCCGACCTCGGCGCGCGCGGGCATCGCCGCCGCGGCACCGGGACGCGTGACCTGCAGCGCCGCGGCGGCGGTTGCATAGCGCATCGCCTCGGCGGGGTTCCGGCCCGCATCCAGCATCGCGGCGAGCGAGCCCGCGAAGCAGTCCCCCGCCCCGGTGGTGTCGACCGCGCGCACCGCAAACGCCGGCATGTGGAGGCGGTCCATGCCGCGCGCATGCCACTCGGCGCCCTCGGCGCCGCGCGTGACGACGACGCTTTCGACCGGCAGATCCTCGAAGGTCACCCCCAGCGCGGCGCGCAGCTGCCCGGCCTCGAGCGCGTTGAGCACCAGCATGTTGACGAACGGAAGCACCGCACGCGCTGCCGCAACATCGAAGGGCGCGGCGGAATAGATGACCTCGAGCCCGCGGCCCATCGCGGCTTCGGCCACGGCGGGGACATGCGCGGTTTCGTTCTGCAACAGCACGATATCGCCCAGCTCGGCGCCGGCGAGCAAGCCGTCGATCGCGCCGGGGTCCAGCGCGTGATTGGCACCGTCGTGCAGCACGATGCTGTTTTCGCCTTCCGGATCCACCATGATAACGGCGTGCCCGGTGGCGACCCCGTCAAGAACCCGCACCCGCGCGCAATCCACGCCATGCGCGGCGAGCGCGTCGCGCGCCCAGAGCCCGTCGCGCCCCACGGCGCCCAGATGCACCACCCGCGCCCCGGCCCGCGCGGCGGCGACGGACTGGTTGGCGCCCTTGCCCCCCAGCCCCGCCGCGTAGGCGCTCGCGGCCAGCGTCTCGCCCGGCGCGGGCATGCGCGGCACGCGGTAGAGATGATCGATGTTGATGGAACCGTAGCAATGGATGGTCATGACGCGTCCTGTGGGCGGCATCGGGAAAGGTGCGGCCAACCCTAGCAGGCTGGCCCGCGCCCACAAGCGGCGCCTGCGGCCGAGACGGGACCGAGACGGGGCCGAGACGGGGCCGCTGCCCGAATCTGCGGCACTCCCGCGGTCAACGTCGCGCTGACTGTGGTGTTCGGACAACGAGCGCGGCTCTTGACATCCCCCGGCGGCATATCAGCTTGCATGCCGGGCAGTCTGGCCCGAACACCCGCGCAGCGCACACGCTCGGCGCCGCCCGCATCGCGGTGGCGCCTCCGTCGACCGTAGACCACGACACGAATGGATGCCCGATGACAGCCCATGACCTTCGCGACGCCATGCAGCGGCACCTGACCCACGCGCTGGGCAAGGATCTCGACCACGCAACGCTCCATGACATCCGCATGGCGCTGACGCTCGCGGTGCGCGACCAGGTGATCGCGCCGTGGTTCGACAGCACCCGCAGGACCTATGCCGCGCAGTCCAAGCGCGTCTACTACCTGTCGCTGGAGTTCCTGATCGGGCGGCTTCTGGAGGATGCGATCAACAATCTGGGGCTGGCCGAGGCGGCGCGCGCCGCCGTGGCCGATATCGGCCACGACCTGGCCGAGGTGATCGCCGACGAACCCGATGCCGCGCTGGGCAATGGCGGGCTGGGGCGGCTGGCGGCGTGTTTTCTGGACAGCATGTCCACCATCGGCTGCCCCGGCATGGGCTACGGCATCCGCTACGAACATGGCCTCTTCCGCCAGCATTTCCACGACGGCCAGCAGATCGAGGAAGCCGAGGACTGGCTGCGCCAGCCCCATGGCTGGGAGTTCGAGCGCCCCGAGGTGGCCCTGCGCATCGGCTTCGGCGGCCATGTCGAGATGCAGGGCGAGACCGCCATCTGGCACCCCGACACCGCCGTGATCGCCAAGGCGCACGACACGCCGATCATCGGCTGGCAGGGCAGATGGGCCAACACGCTGCGGCTGTGGGGCGCCGAGCCGGTGCGGATCTTCGACCTGATGGCGTTCAACCGCGGCGATTTCGCCGGCGCCGCCGCGCCCGAGGCCTTCGCGCGCACCATCAGCCGCGTGCTTTACCCCGACGACACCACCGAGGACGGCAAGGAACTGCGCCTGAAGCAGGAGTATTTCTTCACCGCCGCCAGCCTGCGCGACATCCTGCGCCGGTTCCTGAGCGAACATGACGATCTGACGCTGCTGCCGGCGAAGGTGGCGATCCAGCTCAACGACACGCACCCCGCCATCGCCGGGCCCGAACTGGTGCGGCTCCTGCATGACGAGCACGGGCTGCCTTTCGACACCGCGATGGAGCTTGCGCGCGGCACGCTGGCCTTCACCAACCACACCCTGCTGCCCGAGGCGCTGGAGCGCTGGCCGCAGGCGCTGATGGAGCGGGTGCTGCCGCGCCATGTGCAGATCATCGAACGGATCGAGCGCGATTTCCTGGCCGCGCACCCCGACAGCGCGGTGCGGATCCTCTCGGGCGGCGATGTGTGCATGGGCGAGCTGAGCTTCATCATGGCGCACAAGGTCAACGGCGTCTCGGCGCTGCACACCGATCTGGTGAAATCGACCGTGTTCGCCGAGCTGCACCGCACTTTCCCCGACCGGATCGTCAACCAGACCAACGGCGTCACGCCGCGGCGCTGGGTGCTGGGGGCCAACCCGCGGCTGGCGGCGCTGATCACCGACACGATCGGCACCGGCTGGATCGACGATCTGGAGGCGCTCCACGGGCTGGAAGCGCATCTGGACGATGCCGCTTTCATGGAGCGCTACAGCCGCGCCAAGGCCGACAACAAGGCCGAGCTGGCCGGGTGGCTGGCCGATGCCGCGGGCGTGCGGGTCGACCCGGCGGCGATGTTCGACGTGCAGATCAAGCGCATCCACGAATACAAGCGCCAGCATCTGAACATCCTGGAGACCATCGCGCTGTGGCTCGAGATGCGCGACGCCCCGCAGGCAGGCTGGATCCCGCGCGTCAAGATCTTCGGCGGCAAGGCCGCGCCCGGCTATGTGCGCGCCAAGGAGATCATCCGGCTGATCAACGACGCCGCGCGCGTGATCAACGCCGACCCGGTGACGGGGGATCTGCTGAAGGTGGTGTATCCGGCCAATTACAACGTCACCATGGCCGAACGGCTGATCCCGGCGGCGGACCTGTCCGAGCAGATCTCGACCGCCGGGAAGGAGGCGTCGGGGACCGGCAACATGAAATTCGCGCTCAACGGCGCGCTGACCATCGGCACGCTGGACGGCGCGAATGTCGAAATCCGCGAGCGCGTGGGGGCCGAGAACTTCTTCCTGTTCGGGATGACCGCCGACGAGGTGGTCGCGCGCCGCCGCGACCCCGAGCACCAGGCGAGGGCGATCGCGGCAAGCCCGCGGCTGAAGCGCGCGCTGGACGAGATCGGCGCGGGGACGTTCTCGGATGGTGATCGTGAGCGTTACGCCGCGCTGCTCGCGGATCTGGGCGGGCACGACTACTTCACCGTCTGCGCCGATTTCGACAGCTACCGGGACTGTCAGCGCGCGGTGGACCATGCCTTTGCCGACCCGCGGCACTGGGCACGGATGGCGGCGCTGAACACCGCGCGGTCGGGGTGGTTCTCGTCGGACCGGACGATCCGGGGCTACATGGCCGATGTCTGGGGGCTTGCCCCGGTCGTGTGAGCGTGGGGCCGAGGGCGGCGGGAGGGGGCTGTCTGCCCCCTCTGCGCGCGTCCCGCGCGCATTCACCCCCGAGGATATTTTCGTCAGGATGAAGGGGGCTCAGGCGCGCGGGGCGGCCAGGCTGCGGGCGAGCGCGCAGAAGGCTTCGAGCCCGATCTCCTCGGCCCGCGCGGTGGGGGGGATCGCGGCGGCGCGCAGGTGGTGCTCGATATCGGGAGCGAGGGTGCGCAGCGCCGCGCGCAGCATCTTGCGGCGCTGGTTGAAGGCGGCGGCGGTGACGCGTTCGAGGATGCGCGGATCGGCCGGGAAGCGCGGCGCAGGCAGCGCGGTGATGTGGACCACGGCCGAGGAGACCCTGGGCGCGGGGGTGAACGCCTCGGGCGGCAGGGTGAGCACGATGCGCGGGTCGGCGCGCCACTGGACCATCAGCGCGAGCCGGCCATAGGCCCTGGTGCCGGGGCGCGCGGTGATGCGTTCGGCGACCTCGCGCTGGAACATCAGCGTGAGGCTTTGCCAGAAGGGCGGCCAGGCGGGCGGGGTCATCCAGCGGATCAGCAGTTCGGTGCCGATGTTGTAGGGCAGGTTCGCCACCACCTTGATCGGCGGGCGCAGATGCGCGCGCGGGTCGATGGCGAGCGCGTCGCCCTCGACCACCTGCAGCCGGCCGGGCCAGTGACCCGCGATCTGCGCAAGCGCGGGAAGGCAGCGGCGGTCCTTTTCCACCGCCAGCACCCGGCGCGCGCCGCCCGCGAGCAGCGCGCGGGTCAGCCCGCCGGGGCCGGGGCCGACCTCGAACACATCCGCTTCGGTCAGATCGCCGGCGGCGCGGGCGATGCGCGCGGTCAGCGTCAGATCCAGCAGGAAGTTCTGGCCGAAGGACTTCTTCGCGCGCAGGTCATGCGCGGCGATCACCTCGCGCAGCGGGGGCAGGCCGTCGATCATCCGCTGCGGCGCGCGGCCAGGGACTGCGCGAGCTCCAGCGCGGCGATGGTCGAGGACGGGTCGGCGCGCCCCCGCCCCGCGATGTCGAAGGCGGTGCCGTGGTCGGGCGAGGTGCGCACGAAGGGCAGCCCCAGCGTGACATTGACGCCGCCTGCGAAATCCAGCGTCTTGATCGGGATCAGCGCCTGATCGTGATACATGCACACGGCTGCGTCGTAGGTTGCGCGCGCCGCGTCATGGAACAGCGTGTCGGCGGGGTGCGGGCCGGTGAGGCCGAGGCCTTCGGCGCGCAGGCGGGCGATCACGGGGGTGATGAGGTCGCGGTCCTCATGCCCCATGGTGCCGCTTTCGCCCGCGTGGGGGTTGAGCCCGGCCACGGCGATGCGCGGGGCCTGCAGCCCGAAATCGGTGCGCAGCGCGGCGTGGGTGAGGCGCAGCGTGTCCTCCAGCAGCGTGGGCGTCAGCGTGGCGGGCACCTCGGCAAGGGGGATATGGATCGTCACCGGCACCACGCGCAGCGCCGGGCAGGCGAGCATCATCGCCACGCGCGCGGTGCCGGCGAGATGCGCGAGGTATTCGGTATGGCCGGGAAAGGCGAAGCCCGCGCCGGTCCTGAGGGCGGCCTTGCTGATCGGCGCGGTGACGATGCCGCCTGCGGCGCCCTGCTGCGCCAGCGCGACGGCGCGCGCGATGACCGCGACCACCGATGCGGCGTTGGCGGGGCTCGGCGTGCCGGGGGTGGCGGGCGCGGGGAAGGCGTGGCGCAGCACCGGGAGCGTCGCCGGGTCGATGTCCGCGGCCCGGGCGGGGTGATCGATCGCCGCCCAGGCGGTGCCGGGGGGCAGATGCGCGGGGTCGCCGATCCAGGCGAAGGGGACGCGCGCGCCGAGTGCGGCGCGGGCCTTGGGCGCGAGTTCCGGGCCGATGCCGGCGGGGTCGCCGCAGGTCATCACCAGCGCGAACGTGCCGGTCATCGCGGGGCCGTCCTGCGCCCAAGGGCGGCGGCGATATGTCCGGGCCGCCGCATGCGCTCAGTCGTCGATCATGCGGCTGACCACGATGGTGATCTCGGGGCGTTTGCCGAGTTCCTCCATCGTGACCTGGCGCACGATCCGGCGCAGCGCCTCGTTGAGCTTGTCATCGTCGCCGCGGGTCTTGCGGTCGACGCGCGCCATGAAGTCGGCGATCTCGTCCTCGATCGTCTCGGCCAGCGGGCGGCCGCTGCGGCCGGTCTCGGCCAGGCCCAGCGTTTCGGCCCAGGCCTCGCCGATGGCGGTGCCGTCCTCCTCGACGATCAGCGTGACCAGCACATGCCCGCCGAGCGCCATGCGGATGCGGTCGCGGATCACCCCGTCCATCGCGCCCACCAGACGGTTGCCGTCCAGATAGACCCGGCCGGTGGGGACCTCGTCCACCACCTGCGGCGCGCTGTCGGTCAGATCGACCACGGTGCCGTTGGCGATCACTGCGCTGCGCATCCCCGCCGCAAGCGCCACGCGCGCGTGTTCGCGCAGCATCCGGTGGTCGCCGTGGTTGGGGATCAGCATCTCGGGGCGCATCAGGGCGTGCATCTTCTCCAGATCGGGGCGGTTCGGGTGCCCCGAGACGTGGTAGCGCCGCGAGGCGTTGTCGACCACGTCCACCCCCATTTCGGAAAACGCGTTGGCGATCAGGTTCACGCCGCGTTCGTTGCCCGGGATGGTCATCGACGAGAACAGGAACAGATCGCCTTCCTTCAGGGTCATGCCCATATACGCCCCGCGCGACAGCTGCGCCGAGGCCGCGCGGCGTTCGCCCTGGCTGCCGGTGACCAGCAGCATCAGGTTCTCGCGCGGGATGGCCTTGGCCTCTTCGGGGCTGATGGTGGCGGGGAAGTCGTGCAGCAGCCCCGCCTCGCGCGCGGTGTCGATCATGCGCAGCATCGCCCGGCCCATCACGCAGACCGACCGGCCGCAATCGCGCGCGGCCATCGCGAGCGTCCGCAGCCGCGCCACGTTGGAGGCGAAGGTGGTGGCCACCACCATGCCGCGGGTGTTCTGGATGAGCTCGCTCAGCGCCGGGCCGAGCGAGGCCTCGGACCGGCCCGGGTCGGGCTGGAACACATTGGTGCTGTCGCAGATCAGCGCCTTGACGCCCGCCGCGCCGATGCCGCGCAGCATGTCCTCGTCGAAGGGCTCGCCCACGCCGGGGGTCAGGTCGACCTTGAAGTCGCCCGAATGCACCACGCGGCCCGCGGGCGTGTCGATCACCAGCCCCGAGGCTTCGGGCAGCGAGTGCGAGACGGGGAAGAACTGCACGCGGAACGGCCCGGCCTCGACCGTTTCGGGGAGTTGCTCGACGGTGGTGACCTCGTCCACGTCCAGTCCCTGTTCGGCCATCTTGTTGCGCGCGATCCGTGCGGTGAAGTTGCGCGCGAATACCGGGGCCTTCAGCTTCGACCACAGATGCGCCAGCGCGCCCACATGATCCTCGTGGGCGTGGGTGATGAAGATCGCCTCCAGCCGGTCGGCGCGCTTCTCCAGCCAGCCCAGGTCCGGCAGGATCAGATCAACCCCCGGCGTGCTGTCCATGTCCGGGAATGTCACGCCCATGTCGACAAGGATCAGCCGCTCGCGCCCCTCGGGGCCGTAGCCGTAGACATAGGCGTTCATCCCCACTTCGCCCGAGCCGCCCAGCGGCACATAGATCAAACGGTCCCTGCTCATGCGTGGTTTGTCCTGTTGTGGTCATGGATGATCCGCAGCCCGTGCATGGTCAGATCCTCCTGTATGTGATCGAAAAGCGCCTCGCCCGAGGCGAAGAGCGGCGCCAGCCCGCCGGTGCCGATGACCTGCATCGGGCGGCCGCGCTCGGCGCGGATGCGTTCGCATATCCCGTTCACCAGCCCGACGTAACCCCAGAACACGCCCGATTGCATGCACGCGACGGTGTTGGTGCCGATCACGCGCTCGGGCCGGGTGATATCGACATGCGGCAGCGCCGCGGCGGCCATGTGCAGCGCCTCGAGCGACAGGTTCACCCCCGGCGCGATCACGCCGCCGACATAGGCGCCATCGGTGTCGACCACGTCGAAGGTGGTCGCGGTGCCGAAATCGACCACGATCAGATCGCCGCCGAACAGGTTGAACCCGGCCGCGGTGTTGACCAGCCGGTCGGGGCCGACCTGCGTGCCGGGATCGACGCGCACCGCCACCGGCAGCGCGCAGTCGGGCTTGCCCACCACCAGCGGTCGGCAGTCGAAATAGCGGTTGCACAGCACCCGCAGGTTGAACACCACCCGCGGCACGGTCGACGAGATGATCACGTCGGTGATCTTCACGTCCATCCGGCGCGCGGCCATCAGCGACGAGAGCCACACGTAATACTGATCCGCCGTGCGCTGATGCTCGGTCGAGGTCCGCCACGTGGCCAGAAACCGCTCCCCGTCCCAGACCGAGAACACGGTGTTGGTGTTGCCGCAATCGATGGTCAGCAGCATGGCGCGTCCTCGCCGTCGAAGAAGACATCCGCCGCCGGCAGCGCGATGCGCCCCTGCGCGGTTCGCAGCACCAGCGCGCCGGTGTCGTCGATCCCCTCGAACGTGCCGTCGAAGCGATCGCGCATGGTGCGCGCGACGATGGGCTGGCCCAGCCGCGCGGCGTGGCCGAGAAAGGCGCGGCGCAGCGGCGCGAAGCCGTGGGTGCTCAGCACCCCCTCCCACCGCGCGAAGGCGGGGGCGAGGTGGGCGAGCATGTCCTCGGGGGTCAGCGCGATCCCGGTGGCGCTGCGCAGGTTGACGGGCGGCACCGCGCCGGGCGCGGGCGGCGGCGTGTGGCGCAGGTTGACACCCACGCCGACCACCAGATGCCGCGCGCCGGCGGTGGTGACGGTTTCCAGCAGGATGCCGGCCAGCTTGCCGCCGTGCAGCAGCACGTCATTGGGCCATTTGAGCGCCAGCCCCCCTGCCCCCGCCGCCGCCAGCGCATCGCGCAGCGCGAGCGCGGCGACGAAGGAGCGCAGCGCCAAGGCCTCGGGCGGTCCCTCGGGGCGCATCAGCAGGCTGGCGGCGAAATTGCCCTCGGGGTCGTGCCAGGCGCGGCCGCGGCGCGCGCGTCCCCTGGTCTGGCGCCGCGCCAGCACCCAGACCGGCCCCGGCGCGTCGGCGGCCATGCGGATGGCCTCGGCGTTGGTGCTGTCCACCGCGTCGAGGATGCGCAGGCCGATGCCTGCGGGCCACGGCTCAGCGGACAAGGCTGTCCGCCGCCGCCGCCGCGAGGGATTCGATCCCGAACAGGTTGACAATTCCGAGCACCATCACCGCCGCCGAGGCCACCAGCAACCCCGCCTGAACCGGGGGCATGGCATGATCCAGCGGATCGGTCTCATCCCCGAAATACATGTAATAGACCAGCCGCAGGTAGTAGAACGCGCCGATCACGCTGGCGATCACGCCCGCCACCGCCAGCCACACCATGCCCGCCTGCACCGCTGCCCACAGCACGTAGAACTTGCCGAAGAAACCCACCAGCGGCGGCACGCCCGCCAGGCTGAACAGCAGCACCAGAAGCGCCAGCGCGCGCAGCGGTTCGGCGCGAGCATACTGGTTGAGGCTGTCGATCGATGTGACGGGCCGCCCGCCCCGGCTCATCGACAGGATGAAGGCAAACATGCCGATGTTCATCGTCACATAGATCGCCATGTAGATCAGCATCGCCTGCACGCCCTGCGCCGTGCCCGCCGCCAGGCCCACCAGCGCGAACCCCATATGCGTGATCGACGAATACGCCATCAGCCGCTTGATGTCGCGCTGCCCGATCGCGGCGATGGCGCCCACGAACATCGACAGCACCGCCAGCAGCGCGATGATCTGCGTCCAGTCGCCGGGCACCGCGCCGAAGGCGTCATGCACCAGCCGCGCCAGCAGCGCCATCGCGGCAACCTTGGGCGCGGTGGCGAAGAACGCCGTCACCGGCGACGGCGCGCCCTGATAGACATCGGGGGTCCACATGTGGAACGGCGCGGCCGAGACCTTGAACGCCAGCCCCGCCAGCATGAAGGCGAGCCCCACCAGCAGGCCGAGCGACATGCCCTCGTCCCCGATGGTGGACAGGATGCCCGCGAATTGCGTGGTGCCCGAATAGCCATAGACCAGCGACGCGCCATAGAGCAGCAGCCCCGAGGCCAGCGCGCCGAGGATGAAGTATTTCAGCCCGGCCTCGGTCGAGCGCACGCTGTCGCGGCGCAGCGCGGCGAGCACGTAGAGCGCGAGCGATTGCAGCTCCAGCCCCAGATAGAGCACGATCAGGTCGCCGGCCGAGACCATGACCATCATGCCCACCACCGACAGCGTGATCAGCACCGGGTATTCGAACCGCATCAGGTCACGCGTGCTGAGGTAGTTCTGCCCCATCACCAGCACCACCGCCGCCGACAGCAGGATGATCATCTTGGAAAACTGCGCGAAGGCGTCGGCGGTGAACATGCCGCCGAAGGCGGTCGCGGTTTCCTTGCTGCCCGCGCCGATGACGATCGCCATGACGACAAAGGCCCCGGCGGTGACCCACAGCAGCGGCAGCGCCAGCCGGTCCTGCCCGCCATAGGCGCCGGCCATCAGCGCGGCCATGGCGAACAGCGCCAGCAGCACCTCGGGCAGCGCAACGATCAGATCAGACGCGATCATGGGGTCCCTCTCGTCTTCAGTTCTGCGCCAGACGCGTGGCGGGCTCGGACGCCTCCCACGCGGCCAGCGCGGCGTCGTGGCTGGCGACCAGCGCGCCGACCGACGGGCCGATGATGTCGGTCACGGCGGCCGGGTAGATGCCCAGCCACAGCGTCATCACCACCAGCGGCGCCATCATCGCCTTCTCGCGCCCGTCCATGTCGGTGATGGTCTTGAGGCTGTTCTTGATCATCTCGCCCATCACCACACGGCGATAGAGCCACAGCGCGTAGCCCGCCGACAGGATCACACCCGTTGCGGCGAAGAACGCCACCCAGGTGTTGACCTGGAACACCGCGAGGAAGGTCAGGAACTCGCCCACGAAGCCGCTGGTCCCCGGCAGCCCGACATTGGCCATGGTGAACAGCAGGAACACCGCCGCATAGACCGGCATCCGGTTGATGAGCCCGCCATAGGCCGCGATCTCGCGCGTGTGCATCCGGTCGTAGATCACCCCCACGCCCAGGAACAGCGCCCCCGAGATGAAGCCGTGGCTGATCATCTGGAAGATCGCGCCGTCCAGCCCCTGCTGGTTGGCCGCGAAGATGCCCATGGTCACGAAGCCCATATGCGCGACCGACGAATAGGCGATCAGCTTCTTCATGTCGGTCTGCATCAGCGCCACGAGGCTGGTATACACGATGGCGATCGCCGAGAGCCACAGCACCAGCGGCGCCAGCAGGTCCGATGCCACGGGGAACATCGGCAGCGAAAACCGCAGGAACCCGTAGCCGCCCATCTTCAGCAGCACCGCCGCCAGGATCACCGACCCGGCGGTCGGCGCCTGCACGTGGGCATCGGGCAGCCAGGTATGCACCGGCCACATCGGCATCTTGACCGCGAAGGAGGCGAAGAACGCCAGCCACAGCAGCGTCTGCATCCCGCCGACGACCTGCCACCCCGCAACGGTGATCGTTCCCGCGCTGAACTCGTGGCCCAGCAGCGTCGGAATGTCGGTGGTGCCCGCATCCACATACATGGCGATCATCGCCACCAGCATCAGCACCGACCCGAGGAAGGTATACAGGAAGAACTTGAACGCGGCGTAGATGCGTTCCTTGCCCCCCCAGATGCCGATGATCAGGAACATCGGGATCAGACCGGCCTCGAAGAACAGGTAGAACAGCACCAGATCGAGCGCGGTGAACACGCCGATCATCAGCGTCTCCAGCACCAGAAACGCGATCATGTATTCCTTGACCCGGTGCGTGACGGTCCAGCACGCGGCGATGGTGATCGGCATCAGGAAGGTGGTCAGCATCACGAACAGGATCGAGATACCGTCCACCCCCATCTTGTAGGTGAGGCCGAGGATCCAGTCGCGCTCCTCGACGAACTGGAAACCGGTGTCCTGCGGATCGAAGCCGAACAGCAGGATCAGCGAGAACAGGAACGTCGCCGAGGTCGCGATCAGCGCCAGCCACCTGGCGTTGCGGTCCGTGGCCTCGTCCTGCCCGCGCAGGAAGGTCGCCATGATCACCGCCGCCAGCAGCGGCGTGAAGGTGATGATCGACAGCAGGTTCAGCATCAGCGCGCCCCCCCGGTCAGGATCACGATGGTCACGATCACCACGACCCCCAGCACCATGCCCGTGGCATAGTGAAACAAGAATCCGGTCTGCATCCGGCCCGCAAGCCGGGTGAAGAAGGGAATGACGCCCATCGCCAGCCCGTTGATGCCGCCATCGATCACCGTGCCGTCCCCGCGCTTCCAGAAGAACCGGCCCACGGCCATCGCCGGGCGGACCACGGCATAGTCGTAGATCTCATCGAAATACCACTTGTTCAGCAGGAACTGATAGGCGCTGGGGAAGGTCTCGGCCAGCTTGCCGGGCAGCGAGGTGTCGCGGATGTAGAACTGATACGCCAGCCCCAGCCCCAGCAGCATCGCCACGAAGGGCGACAGCATCACCCAGGCGGGGACGTAATGCGCGTCGTCGATCAGGGTGTTGCCCTCGGCCATGTAGATCGAGGCGCCGAACCAGTCGGACACCTGCTCGGTCGAACCGAAGAACGGACCGTACCAGACCATCCCCGCCAGCACCGAGCCCACCGCCAGCACGCCCAGCGGCACCAGCATGACCATCGGGCTTTCATGGGCGTGTTCATGCGTGCGCCTGTCGCCGCGCGGTTCGCCCCAGAAGGTCAGGAACATCAGCCGCCAGCTGTAGAAGCTGGTCATCAGCGCGGCGAACACCAGCATCCAGAACGCGTAGCCGGTGCCCGAGGCGTAGACGCTTTCGATGATCGCGTCCTTCGACACGAAGCCCGCAAGGCCCACCGGGAACCCGATATAGAGCAGCGGAATGCCCACCCCGGTGATCGCCAGCGTGCCGATCAGCATCGCCCAGAAGGTGTAGGGCATCTTGTCCTTGAGCCCGCCATAGTTGCGCATGTCCTGCTCGTGGTGCATCCCGTGGATGACCGAGCCCGCGCCCAGAAACAGCATCGCCTTGAAGAAGGCATGCGTCAGCAGGTGGAACATGGCGACCGAATAGACGCCCACCCCCGCGGCCACGAACATGAAACCCAGCTGCGAACAGGTCGAATAGGCGATCACGCGCTTGATGTCGTTCTGCACCAGCCCCACGGTTGCCGCGAAGAACGCGGTGAACGCACCGATCAGCACCACGAAGCCCATCGCGGTCTCGGCATATTCCATCAGCGGCGACATGCGCGCGATCAGGAACACGCCGGCGGTGACCATGGTGGCGGCGTGGATCAGCGCCGAGACCGGGGTCGGGCCCTCCATCGCATCCGGCAGCCAGGTGTGCAGGAACAGCTGCGCCGATTTGCCCATCGCGCCCACGAACAGCAGGAAGGCGATCAGGTTGACCGCGTTCCAGTCGGTCCACAGGAAGGTGACCGTGGTCTCGGACAGCGTGCCGGCGGCGGCGAAGATGTCGTCATACCGGATCGAGTCGACCAGGAAATAGATCACCATCAGCGCCAGGATCAGCCCCATGTCGCCCACGCGGTTGACGATGAACGCCTTCATCGCCGCCGCGCCCGCGCTCGGCTTGCGGAAGTAGAAGCCGATCAGCAGATAGGACGCCAGGCCCACCCCCTCCCAGCCGAAGAACAGCTGCACCAGGTTGTCGGCGGTCACCAGCATCAGCATGGCGAAGGTAAAGAGCGACAGATAGGCGAAGAAGCGCGGGCGGTAGCTCTCGCCCTCGCGGAAATTGTCGTCATGCGCCATGTAGCCGAAGGAATACAGGTGCACGAGCGCCGAGACCGTGGTGATCACGATCAGCATCACCGCCGTCAGCCGGTCGATCCGCAGCGCCCAGTCGCCCACCAGCGTGCCGCTGTCGATCCAGCGCATCAGCTGGATCTGCTGGACCGACCCGTCATGCGTCAGGAACACCACCCACGACAGCAGCGCCGACAGGAAAAGAAGCCCCGTGGCCACCATCTGCGCCGGGCGCTCGCCGATCAGGCGCCAGAACAGCCCCGCGATGATCGCGCCCACAAGCGGCGCCAGGACGAGTGTTGCAGCCATTATTTTGCCTCCGACGAAGGCTGCCCGCCTTGGCAAAAGGGGCACAGCCGCAAGTGGATGTCCGATCCATTCGCAAAATAGGTGCCGTCACAATCACCGCAGTGCATCTCGAACAGGCGCTGATTGTAATGATTGCTCGGCAAAGCGGAGAGGCCCATATTCGTCTGCCTATTCTTGTTTACATAGCCCGGTAGGGTCGTCCCCTTACCCACCGTCTCAGCCCTTCATCACGTTGACGTCTTCGACGTCGATGGTGCCCCGGTTGCGGAAGAAGCACACGATGATCGCCAGCCCGATCGCGGCCTCGGCGGCGGCGACGGTCAGGATGAACATGGTGAACACCTGCCCCACCAGATCGCCCAGGAACGACGAGAAGGCCACGAGGTTGATGTTGACCGACAGCAACATCAGCTCGATCGACATCAGGATGACGATGATGTTCTTGCGGTTCAGGAAAAGCCCGAAGATGCCGATGACGAACAGCGCCGCCGCCACCGTCAGGTAATGTTCCAGTCCGACCATGTGCTCCCTCGTTCCCTTCCTCGCGCGCCGTGGCGGCCGCGGGTCTCGCGCCCGCCGAAGCCGCCGCGCGGCCTCAGCCCAGCCCCTGCCCGGGCTTGACGTCCTTCAGTTCCATCGCCTTGGCCGGGTCGCGCTGCATCTGCGCCATCACGTTCTGGCGCTTGATGTCGGTGCGGTGGCGCAGCGTCAGCAGGATCGCCCCGATCATCGCCACCAGCAGGATCAGCCCCGACAGCTGGAACAGGATGAAATACTGGTCATAGAGGATCATCCCCAGCGCGCGGGTGTTGTGCACCTCGGCCAGATCGGGGGTAACGGCCTGGCGCAGCCCCGGCGCGCCCTCGGCCTCGACCCAGGCGCCGAACAGCAGCGCAAGCTGCATCAGCATCACCAGCCCCACCAGCGCGGCGACCGGCAGATACCGCGCCATCCCGGCCTTGAGCGCGGCGAAGTCGATGTCCAGCATCATCACCACGAACAGGAACAGCACCGCGACCGCGCCCACATAGACGATGATCGTCAGCATGGCGATGAATTCGGCGCCCAGCAGCACGAACAGCCCCGCCGCCGACAGGAAGCTCAGGATCAGCCACAAGACCGAGTGCACCGGGTTGCGCGCGGTGACCACCATCACCCCGGCGGCAAGGATCACCACCGCGAAGGCGTAGAATGCGTAATCGGCGATGCCCATGATCCCTCGCCCCTCCTGTGTCCGGTCGCCCCCGCCCGCCTTAGCGGTAGGGCGCGTCGATTTCCAGATTGCGCGCGATCTCGGCTTCCCAGCGTTCGCCGTTCTCCAGCAGCTTCTGCTTGTCGTAGAACAGCTCCTCGCGCGTTTCGGTGGCGAATTCGAAATTCGGCCCCTCGACGATGGCGTCCACCGGGCAGGCCTCCTGACAGAAGCCGCAATAGATGCACTTGGTCATGTCGATGTCGTAGCGCGTGGTCCGGCGCGAGCCGTCCTCGCGCGGTTCGGCATCGATGGTGATCGCCTGCGCGGGGCAGATCGCCTCGCACAGCTTGCACGCGATGCAACGTTCCTCGCCATTGGGATAGCGGCGCAGGGCGTGCTCACCGCGGAACCGCGGGCTGAGCGGTCCCTTCTCGTGCGGGTAGTTCACCGTGGCCTTGGGCGCGACGAAGTACTTGAACCCCAGCCCGAAGCCCTTGATGAAATCCACCATCAGGAAATATTTCGCCGCCCGGCCCCAGTCCATGTCGGCCCAGCTTGTGCGGTCCTGCAGTCCCATGTCAGCCTCCAATCGCCCAGCGTGCCCAGAAGCCGCCGGCCAGCTCGAATTTCGCCAGGAACGCCACCAGCACCACCCAGCCCAGGCTCAGCGGCAGGAACACCTTCCAGCCGATGCGCATCAGCTGGTCGTAGCGGTAGCGCGGCACGACGGCTTTCACCATCGCGAACAGGAAGAAGAAGAACGCCATCTTGGCGACCATCCAGAACGCCCCGTCGGGCAGGCCGGGGATCGGCGACAGCCAGCCACCGAAGAACAGCAGCGTGATCAGCGCGCACATCAGGAAGATGGCGATATACTCGCCGGCCATGAACAGCAGATACGGCGTCGAGCTGTATTCGACCATGAACCCGGCCACGAGTTCCGATTCGGCTTCCGGCAGGTCGAAGGGCGGTCGATTGGTCTCGGCCAGCGCCGAGACGAAGAACAGCACCACCATCGGCAGATGCGGCAGCCAGTACCAGCCGAACACGCCCCAGCCGGTGTCCTGCGCGGCGACGATGCTGCCGAAATTCATGCTGCCGGTCGAGATGATCACCCCGATGATGATCAGGCCCAGCGACACCTCGTAGGAAATCATCTGCGCCGCCGAGCGCAACGAGCCCAGAAACGCATATTTCGAGTTCGACGCCCAGCCGCCCATGATGACGCCGTAGACCTCGAGCGAGGAGACCGCGAACACGAACAGGATCGCCACGTTGATGTCCGACAGCACCCAGCGCTCGTTGAACGGGATCACCGACCACGCCAGGATCGCCAGCACGAAGGACAGAAGCGGCGCCAGGAAATAGACGGGCCGGTCGACCCCCGACGGGATCACCACTTCCTTGACCACGAATTTCAGCGCGTCGGCCACCGTCTGCAGCAGCCCCCAGGGCCCCACGACATTGGGTCCGCGCCGCATCTGCACCGCCGCCCAGACCTTGCGGTCGCCATAGACCAGGAACAGCAGCGAGATCATCACGAAGCCCACGACCAGCAGCGACTGCGCCACGATCGTCAGCGCGATCCCCAGCCCGGTATCCAAGAACTCTGTCATCGTTGTCGGTGTCCCTCAGACCGTCGGTATGCTCTGTTCCCTGCAATCCGCAACAACCACCTCGGAGTCGATGGTGCGCAGGCCACGGGGCAGCGCTGGCGAGACCGTGTAAACAGCATCTGCGCGCCAGATGCCACCCTCTCGGTCCACATTCGTGCGCACATGCCGGGCGAATCCATAGCCGCGGATCAGGGTGTATTGCGCCGCCGCGCAGCGGGCATAGGCGATCACCTCCTCGGGCGCGGTCGCGCCGCGCATGGCGACGCGGAAATTCACCAGATCCCCGTCGAGCAGCCGCGTCTCGACCCCGAGGAAGTCGCGCCCGTCGCGGGGCGCGGCGGGGTCGGTTCCGTCCGCCGCCCCCGCGCAGGCCGCCAGCGCGCCAAGCGCGGCCACGCCCGCCAATCGCACGGCGCGCCCGGCGGCCACCGGGTCATTCCGCCGCAAGCGGTGCCTGCCGGCGCTCCCGCGCCTGCGCCGCCAGCTCGCCCATCAGCTTCGACGCCCGCGCGATCGGGTTCGTCAGGTAGAACTCGGTCACCGCATAGGCGAAGTCGCCGCTCCCGAGTTCGGCCGGCGCCAGCGGCTGCCAGTCGTTTTCGGGCACGATGTCGATATCGCCCAGATGCGGCACCGCTTCGGTCATCTGCCGGCGCAGCTGCGTGATCGAATCGAAGGGCAGCGCCGCGCCCAGCTCGGCCGAGAGCGCGCGCAGGATGGCCCAGTTCTCGCGCGCGTCGCCGGGCGGGAAACCCGCGCGCAGCGCCAGTTGGGGCCGCCCTTCGGTGTTGACGAACAGGCCCGGCTCCTCGGTCCACGCCGCGCCCGGCAGGATCACGTCGGCGCGGTGCGCGCCGCGGTCGCCGTGGCTGCCCTGGTAGATCACGAACGGCCCTTTGGGGATCTCGATCTCGTCGGCGCCGAGGTTGTAGACCACCTGCGCGCCGTCAAGCGCGGCGTCGATGCCGCCCTCGGTCACGCAGCCCAGATCCATCGCACCCACGCGTGACGCCGCGCTGTGCAGCACCAGAAGCCCCGCGCCCGCGCGCTCGGCCAGCGCCATCGCCTGGCCCAGCACCGCCGCGCCGTCATCGCCCTGCAGCGCGCCCTGCCCCACGATCACCACGCCCGGCGTGTCCGCCGCTGCCACGTCCGAGGCCAGCTTCGCCAGCGCCTCGCGGCCCGTCCCGGCCTCGGTGCAGTCATAGGTCAGCTCCACCGGCGGGCCGACGCGCGTGACCTCGGCCCCCATCAGCCAGGCCTTGCGGATGCGCGCGTTGAGCACCGCCATCTCGGCGCGCGGGTTGGTGCCGATCAGCCAGATGCGCCGGGCGGTGTCGATATCCTCGATTGTGGCGGTGCCGACATAGCCCGAGCGGTTGCCCGCAGGCAGCTTCGCGCCGTCGGTGCGGCATTCCACCGTGCCGCCCTGCCCTTCGATCAGCGACCTGATCGCGAACGCAGCCTCGGCCGGCGCCAGATCGCCCACCAGCCCGGCGACCCGTTTGCCCGCCATCGCCTCGCGCACCGCCTTGAACGCTTCGGGCCAGGTCGCAGGCGTCAGCTTGCCCTCGCGCCGGATATAGGGCCGGTCCAGCCGCTGGCGGCGCAGCCCGTCCCACATGAAGCGGGTCTTGTCGGACAGCCATTCCTCGTTCACGCCGTCATGGTTGCGCGGCAGCATCCGCATCACCTCGCGGCCCTTGGTGTCGACGCGGATGTTCGACCCCAGCGCGTCCATCACATCGACGCTTTCGGTCTTCTTCAGCTCCCACGGCCGCGCGGTGAAGGCATAGGGCTTCGACACCAGCGCGCCCACCGGGCACAGGTCGATGATGTTGCCCGACAGCTCGCTGTCGATCAGTGCGCCCAGATAGGTGGTGATCTCGGCATCCTCGCCGCGCCCGGTCTGGCCCATCACCGACACGCCCGCGACCTCGGTGGTGAAGCGCACGCAGCGCGTGCACGAGATGCAGCGCGTCATGTGCGTTTCCACCAGCGGGCCAAGCTCCAGATCCTCGACCGCGCGCTTGGGCTCGCGGTAACGCGAGAAATCGACGCCATAGGCCATCGCCTGGTCCTGCAGGTCGCACTCGCCGCCCTGATCGCAGATCGGGCAGTCCAGCGGGTGGTTGATCAGCAGGAACTCCATCACCCCCTCGCGCGCCTTCTTGACCATGGGCGAGTTGGTGCGGATCTGGGGCGGCGCGCCCTCGGGGCCGGGGCGCAGATCCTTGACCTGCATCGCGCAGCTGGCGGCGGGCTTGGGTGGACCGCCGACCACTTCGACCAGACACATGCGGCAGTTGCCGGCGATGGACAGGCGCTCGTGATAGCAGAAGCGCGGGATCTCGATCCCCACTTCCTCGCAGGCCTGGATCAGCGTCATCGCCGTGGGAACCTCGATCTCCCGGCCGTCGATGATGATCTTGCGTGTGTCGCTCATGGTTTACCTTTCGCTGAGCCGCCGCCCGATGGCGTTGCCGTCGGCGATCTGCGCGCGCCCGAAGGCGCAGACGGCGGCCTCATTGTCATGGGCCACGCCCTGACGTTCCAGATGGCTGTAGACGAGCTGGCGCATGCGCTCCTGCTCGGCGTCGTCCTCGACGAAACTCTCGATCTCGGCGCGTGAGAACCCCATGCCGCGCGCCTCGCGGTAAAGCGGCAGGAAGAACGCCACCCGCGAGAGGCGGTTGGGGCCGTCGAGCGCGTCGCAGGTCTCGACGATGTGGTGGATCACCGCCGCCGTGAACAGCGCGTTATAGATCGACGGCGTTCCGCGCAGGGTCTCGTTGACCTGTTCCTGCGTCATCCCGGCGGCGGCGGGTGCCGAAAACGCCACGGTCAGCGCAACGGCAAGGGGTTTGACAAGCGTAAGCGGGGACATGAGAGCACTCCAACCATGATCGGCGCGCACCACTGCGCGCCGGACGGCCGGCACTGTGCCAGCGGCCCGCCGGGCCGTCACACGACGATTGCGTGAGAGCGCGGCGGCGGTCGGTGCGGTGGTCCCCTGCGGTGTCATCCTCTCCTCACTCGGGCGCGTGTCACTCGGCAGCGACGGCGCTGCGGCGCGCGCGCCCGGTCTTGATGCGGTCCTCGATCTCGTCGCGGAAGTTGCGGATCAGCCCCTGGATCGGCCAGGCGGCAGCATCGCCAAGCGCGCAGATCGTGTGCCCCTCGACCTGCTTCGAGACATCCCACAGCATGTCGATCTCCTCACGCTCGGCCTCGCCGCGCACCAGCCGGTCCATCACGCGCATCATCCAGCCCGTGCCCTCGCGGCACGGCGTGCACTGGCCGCAGCTTTCATGCTTGTAGAACTTCGACAGCCGCCAGATCGCCTTGATGATATCGGTGGACTGGTCCATCACGATCACCGCCGCCGTGCCCAGCCCCGAGCGCAGGTCCTTCTGCAGATAGTCGAAATCCATGATCGCGTCGCGCATGTTCTCACCGCGCACGCAGGGCACCGAGCTGCCGCCGGGGATCACCGCCTTCAGGTTGCCCCAGCCGCCGCGCACGCCGCCGCAATGCTTGTCGATCAACTCCTCGAAGGGGATCGACATCGCTTCCTCGACCACACACGGAGTGTTCACATGCCCCGAGATCGCGAAGATCTTGGTGCCGGCGTTGTTGGGCCGCCCGAACCCGGCGAACCACGACGCCCCGCGGCGCAGGATCGTCGGCACCACGGCGATCGATTCGACATTGTTCACCGTGGTCGGGCAGCCATAAAGCCCTGCCCCCGCCGGAAACGGCGGCTTCATCCGCGGCATGCCCTTCTTGCCTTCAAGGCTCTCGATCAGCGCGGTTTCCTCGCCGCAGATATAGGCGCCGGCGCCGTGGTGCAGATAGAGGTCGAAATCCCACCCCGACCCGCAGGCGTTCCGCCCGATCAGCCCCGCGTCATAGGCTTCGTCGATGGCGGCCTGCAGGGCTTCCTTCTCGCGGATATACTCGCCGCGGATATAGATGTAGCAGGCATGCGCGCGCATCGCGAAGGACGCGATCAGACACCCTTCGATCAGCGTGTGCGGATCGTGGCGCATGATTTCGCGGTCCTTGCAGGTGCCGGGCTCGGATTCGTCGGCGTTGACCACCAGATAGGCGGGCCGGCCGTCGCTTTCCTTTGGCATGAAGGACCATTTCAGCCCGGTCGGGAACCCCGCCCCGCCGCGCCCGCGCAGACCGGACTGCTTCATCTCGTCGATGATCCAGTCGCGCCCCTTCTCCAGCAGGGCCTTCGTCCCGTCCCAGTGGCCGCGCGCCTGCGCGCCCCTCAGCGACCGGTCGTGCATCCCGTAGAGGTTGGTGAAGATGCGGTCCTTGTCGTCCAGCATGGTTTGCCCTTCAGTTGTTCCGGCGCTGCCGCCAGATGCGCCAGGTGACCACCAGCGCCCAGATGAATGCGGCCAGCGCCGCGAAATCGAACAGGAACACGTAGCGCGCGTCCCACTCAAGCCGCCCCCCCAGCCACTGCAGGCCCATCCAGGCAAGCATCGCGCCCGCCATCACCAGCGCCGCCAGCCGCGCCTGCAGCGCCATCGCCCGTTCGTTGCCGTCCTGCTTGCGCATCGTATTCCGTGTTCGGGCGCGCGGCGCTGATCCGCGCGCCCTGCTCCTGTTGAAACGCCGCGATCAGGCCGAGCTGGACCCGGCAGAGGCCAGATCGCGGGCCTGGGCGATCCAGTCGTCGCGCGCGATCCGACCCTTGAAGTCCAGCTTCTCCTCGACCGCAGCGATGTCGGCCTCGCTCCAGCCGGCAATCTGACTGTAGCGCGTGATCCCGAGCGCGTTCAGCTTGCCCTCGAGCACCGGGCCCACACCCGTGATCTGCTTGAGGTCATCGGCCCCGCCCGACGCCGCTTGCGGCGCGGCTGCGGTTGCCGCTGGTGTGCTCGGCATGCTTGGGGTGGGCGGATCGGACGCGGGCACCGCCGCCGCGGCCGCGTCGCGCGCCACGGCGCCACGCTCGGGCAGCGGGCTTTCGGCAATGGTGAACACCGTGCCCACGATCAGCAGCACCACCGCGCCGATCGCCACCGACTGGTTGCCATCGAGCCCCATATACAGCAACGACACCCCGAACCCCACGGCCCCGGCTGCACTCGCCAGCACCCACCCCATCAAGGGCGGGGCGTTCTTCATCTCACGATGTTGCATCGATCTGGTCCTCCGTTTCCCGGCCCGAGCCCCGGCCGGTCATGATGACGATGAGTCCCCGTTCCCTTCACGTCTTTTCGTTGCCGTCCGCCAGATCGCGGGCCTGCACGATCCAGTCGTCGCGCCCGATCCGCCCCTTGAAATTCAACTGATCGTCTACCCAGATGACCTCTTCCTCGGTCCAGGCGGCGATCTGCCAGTAGTGGAACACCCCAAGCGCGTTGAGCTTTTTCTCCAACGCCGGGCCGATGCCGCTGATCGCCTGCAGATCGTCCGCCGCACCGCGCGCCTTGCCCAGCATCTCGGGCTTGCGGGGCTCGGGAGCGTCCTTCGCACGGGCCTCGGGCTTGGCGGCGTTCTTGGCGGGTGCCTCGTCGAAGCTCACGCCGGTCTCGTCGATCACCTCGGCCAGGCCGGGCCTGGGCATGACTGCCGCCGCCGAGGCATCAGGGCCACCCGGTCCGTCGCGCCACGGCGCAGTGATCGGAACCTCGGTCCCGTCGATGCGCTTGACCGTATCGCCAAGCGCGACTGCGCGCGCGACCGAGCCATTCTGCGCCTCGCCGGTGAAGCCGGTCAGCGTGGTCGCCCCCGAGGCGGGCTCGGACGCGAAGCGCCCGGACTGCGAGCCGGGGGTCGGCACCTTGCCTGCGGCCAGCTCGTCGATGAGCCTGCGCAGCCGCTCAGCGGTCAGGTCCTCGTAATAATCCTTGCCGATCTGCGCCATCGGGGCGTTGGCGCAGGCGCCGAGGCATTCGACCTCCTCCCAGCTGAACTTGCCGTCGGCCGACAGCCGATGCGGGCGCCTGGCGATCTTCTCCTTGCACACCTTCACCAGGTCCTCGGCCCCGCAGATCATGCAGCTCGTGGTGCCGCACACCTGAATATGCGCAACCGATCCAACGGGTTGCAGCTGGAACATGAAGTAGAAGGTCGCGACCTCGAGCGCGCGGATATACGCCATGTCCAGCATCGCCGCGACATGCTCGATCGCCGGACGCGTCAGCCAGCCCTCCTGCTCCTGCGCGCGCCACAACAGCGGAATGATCGCGCTGGCCTGCCGGCCTTCGGGATATTTCGAGATCTGCGCCTCGGCCCACGCCTGGTTGGCGGGCGTGAAGGCAAAGCTCTCGGGCTGGTCTGGGTGCAGGCGGCGCAGCATCAGCGATCGATCTCCCCGAACACCACGTCCATCGTGCCGATGATGGCGGCAACGTCGGCCAGCTGGTGGCCCTTGCAGACATGGTCCATGGATTGCAGGTGCAGATAGCCCGGCGCGCGGATCTTGGCGCGATAGGGCTGGTTGGTGCCGTCGGCGACCAGATACACGCCGAATTCGCCCTTCGGCGCCTCGACAGCGGCGTAGACCTCGCCGGCCGGGACGTGGAAGCCCTCGGTGTAAAGCTTGAAGTGGTGGATCAGCGCTTCCATCGAGGTCTTCATCTCGCTCCGCGGCGGGGGCGTGATCTTGCCGCGCGCCAGCACATCGCCCTGCCCTTCGGGTGCGCGCAGCTTTTCAATGGCTTGCAGCATGATCTTCAGGCTCTCACGCATCTCGGCCATGCGGCACAGATAGCGGTCGTAGCAGTCGCCGTTCTTGCCGACGGGCACCTTGAAGTCGAACTCGTCATAGCATTCATAGGGCTGCGCGCGGCGCAGGTCCCAGGCCAGCCCCGAGCCGCGCACCATCACGCCCGAATAGCCCCAGTCGAGGATCTCCTGCTCGCTCACCACGCCGATGTCGCAGTTGCGCTGCTTGAAGATGCGGTTCTCGGTCAGCAGCCCGTCGATGTCGTCCAGCACTTTCGGGAAGGTGCCGCACCAGTCCTCGATATCGTCCAGCAACGCGGGCGGCAAGTCCTGGTGCACCCCGCCGGGGCGGAAATAGGCGGCGTGCAGGCGTGCGCCGCAAGCGCGCTCGTAGAAGATCATCAGCTTCTCGCGCTCCTCGAACCCCCACAGCGGCGGGGTGAGCGCGCCGACATCCATCGCCTGCGTGGTGACGTTCAGCAAGTGGCTCAGAATACGCCCGATTTCCGAGTAAAGCACACGGATCAACTGCGCCCGGCGCGGCACTTCGACCCCGGTCAGCTTCTCGATCGCCAGGCACCAGGCATGCTCCTGGTTCATCGGCGCGACGTAATCGAGCCGGTCGAAATAGGGCAGGTTCTGCAGATAGGTGCGGCTTTCCATCAGCTTTTCGGTGCCGCGGTGCAGCAGCCCGATATGCGGGTCGCAGCGCTCCACGATCTCGCCGTCAAGCTCGAGCACCAGCCGCAAGACCCCATGCGCCGCAGGATGTTGCGGGCCGAAGTTCAGGTTGAAGTTGCGGATCTTCTGCTCGGGCGTCAGAACATCCTGATTGACGCTGCCGTCCATCATGTCAGACCTTTCGCTGTGTGCGCATCCCACTCGGCCGGAAGATCGCCGCCGAAGCGGTTGCGCATGAAGGCATATTGCGGCTCGAGCCGCGCACGGGCGGCATCCGCCAGCGCAGGGTCGAGCGGTATGTCGGCGCTGGAATGCACGCGGCGTTCCAGTGGCGCGGGGCGCGGCTCCAGCCCCAGAAAAGCGCACAGCGCGGCGATGCCGTCGGGGGAAAACAGCCGCTCGTGAAACGCGACATGCAGCGCGCCGGGCGCGAGCGCCCGATCCAGCCGCGTCAGCATCCCGGCATAGTCGGCGCGTGCCGCGATGGCGGGGTTGTCACCGTCCAGAAACCGCCGCATCGCCGCGCGCGCGCGCTCCGGGAGCGCGGCGGCATCACCGCGCCGCGCCTCGCTCTGCAGGATGTTCGACCACAGCCGCCGGAGCGGATCGCGCAGGATCAGCACGAAGCGCACCACCGGCCGCAGCCCCGCCATCAGCCGCAGCGATGCCTCGGAGAGCAGGCCATAGGCGGGGGTGATGTCCCCAACCAGCCGCGCCTCGGGGCCGCGGCCATCCTCGAGCCAGCGCAGATAGGCCGCGTGGTCGGCGCGCGCCTGCGTCAGCGCGATGAGCGTGTCGTGATCGTCAAGCCGCGCCCGGAGCCGCGCAGCCCGGGCCGAATCCCCGGCGCGCGCCAGATCGCCCGCCACGCGCGCCCGCGCGGCACCAAGCACGCGCAGCCGCTGCTGGAACCGCCCGGCCTCATGGGTGTTGAACCAGTGCAGCTCCTTCACCCCGCGCAGATGGCACTGCGGGTGACGGCGCAGATAGCGGTAAAGCCAGGTCGTCCCGCCCCGCGTGGCCCCGATCCCGAACATGAGCGCCGGCGTCTGCACGTGGCTCAGGCTCCTGTCTTCTCGTCGCCGGGCAGGATGTAATCGGCCCCTTCCCACGGCGACATGAAATCGAATTGCCGGTATTCCTGCACCAGCTTCACGGGTTCGTAGACCACGCGCTTGGTGACGTCGTCGTAACGGACCTCGGTGTAGCCGGTGGTCGGGAAATCCTTGCGCAGCGGATAGCCGCGAAAGCCGTAATCGGTCAGGATCCGGCGCAGGTCGGGGTGCCCCGAAAACAGGATGCCGAACATGTCGAACACCTCGCGCTCGAACCAGTTGGCCGAGGGGTGCAGATCGGTGATCGACGGCACCATCTGGTCCTCGCCCACCGGGCATTTCACGCGGATGCGGTGGTTTCGGTACATCGACAGGAAGTGATACACCACCTCGAAGCGCCTGGCGCGCTCGGGGTAATCGACGGCGGTGATATCCACCAGCGTCGAAAACCGGCAGTTTTCATCATGTTGCAGGAACTGGACGACGTCCTTCAGGCTGCCCAGACCGACCGTCACGGTCAGCTCGCCGCGCTCGATGGTGTGGGCGCGCAACGCGTCGCCCTGGCGCATCTCCAGATGCGCGAGCAGTTCCGCGGCGGCTTCGGCGATCGCTTCCGTGGCTGGGGCTGACATGACCGCTCCTTATCTGACCAGGGTGCCGGTGCGGCGGATCTTGCGCTGCAATTGCAGGATGCCATACAGCAGCGCCTCGGCGGTGGGCGGGCAGCCGGGGACGTAGATGTCCACGGGCACGATCCGGTCGCAGCCGCGCACCACCGAATAGCTGTAGTGGTAGTAGCCGCCGCCATTCGCGCAGGACCCCATCGAGATCACGTAGCGCGGCTCGGGCATCTGGTCGTAGACCTTGCGCAGCGCGGGCGCCATCTTGTTGGTCAGCGTGCCCGCGACGATCATCAGGTCCGACTGGCGCGGCGAGGCGCGCGGCGCGGTGCCGAAGCGTTCCACATCGTAGCGCGGCATCGAGGTGTGCATCATCTCGACCGCGCAGCACGCGAGCCCGAAGGTCATCCAGTGCAACGAGCCGTTGCGCGCCCAGTTGATGATGTCCTCGGTCGCGGTCAGCAGAAAGCCCTTGTCCTGCAGCTCGCGGTTCAGCTCCTGCGTGGCGACCTCGCGGTCGGCGCCGGCGGTGTTGACAGAGGTGCTCACTCCCATTCGAGGGCTCCCTTCTTCCATTCATACGCAAAGCCGATGGTCAGCACGCCCAGGAACACCATCATCGACCAGAAGGCGGTCATGCTCATCTCGCTGAACGCCACCGCCCAGGGGAACAGGAAGGCGATCTCCAGATCGAAGATGATGAACAGGATCGCCACGAGGTAGAAGCGCACATCGAACTTCATGCGCGAGTCGTCGAAGGCATTGAAGCCGCATTCATAGGCCGACAGCTTTTCGGAGTCCGGGTGCCGCACGGCGATGACGATCGCCGACAGCAGCAGGACAAGCCCCAGACCGATGGCAATCGCCAACATGATCAGGATCGGGAGATAGGCCCTGAGCAGCTCTTCCACCGTGCTCTCCTCTGGCTTCGTGCCGCTGCGCGGCGCTGGCTGACGTTGCCCTTCATCTACTCCGCCACCCCCCGCCGGTCAACTGAAGCTGGCGCCCGCGCGGGTGATCTTCAAGCCCGCGCAATCGCCGCGCCCGGCATCGCGCAAGCGGACCGCACCGGGAAGGGGCACAGCCGCTGCCGCCGCTGCCGCCGCCGCCCTCGCGTTGCGGGTGGGCGGGTGGGGCAACGCGAGGGCGGCGGTGGCGGCGGCGGCGGTGG
>LFIK01000154.1_pt1 | contig 46752 bp, 47 predicted proteins | sample 643401 | NCBI WGS metagenome assembly LFIK01 (sample SAMN03777447, study PRJNA286221) | soda lake metagenome | biome: soda lake; feature: Kulunda steppe; material: water; isolation source: sample T5-Br brine of Lake Tanatar-5 | place: Russia: Kulunda steppe | collected 2010-07
GAGCTGGCGTGGGCCGTTCGCGCTGTATCTGTCCGCCTGGTTGTTGCTGCCGGTGGTGGTCATTCTGTTCGCGCGCGGCCGCCACACCCCCCGCTCCGAGCCACCAGCGGCTCACACCCCACCTGCCCCGCTGCCGCGCGGTCTGTTCAAGACGCTGCTCGGGTTGTACGCCTGCATGCTGCTCGGCATGGGCCTGTTCTACATCGGGCCGTTGCAGGTGCCCTACCTGCTCCCCGAGCGCGGCCATCCGGGTGGCGCGATCGCCGGGCTGGTACTCGCCACCAATACACTGTTTGCCGCTGCGGTCAGTTTCAATTATTGGCGGCTCAGCCGTTTCGGCTCGGAGCGCGACCGCCTCGCCGGGGTGTTTGTCCTGCTCGGTGGTGGCCTGGTGCTGATCGGCGTCGGTTCCGGCTTGCTCAGCGTGGTCGTCGGGCTGGCGATAGCCGGAGCGGCGCTCGGTCTGCTGATCCCGACTGTCAATCAGTGGTTGCTGCTGATTGCTCCGGAGGGCGTCCGCGGGCGGGTGATGGGCGGCAGCACGGCAGCGCTGTTCCTCGGCCAGTTTCTCTCACCGCTGCTGTCGCAGCCGGCGGTCATCGTCGGCGGGCTGAGCGGCGGCTTCATTGTGGTTGGCGTCGTCGCGCTGGGGGTGGCGGCAGTCGTCATCGTGCTCACGCTGCTGGGAAGCCGTCGTCGCGCTCCTGCCGCTTGATGCGCTCCCACGCCGCTTCGCGCTCGGCCGACGTTGCAGCCTTGATGCCGTCGGCGGTGTCGTCGAGCCAGCGCTCCATAGCGCGGAACCGTCGTTCGAACTTGTTCGAAGCAGCGCGCAGTGCGGTCTCGGGGTCGATGGCAAGATGGCGACCGAGATTCGCCACCGCAAAGACCAGATCGCCATACTCCTCGGCGAGCGCTGCCTGATCACCGCTTGCGCGCGCTGCTGTGAGTTCTGCCAGTTCCTCATCGATCTTGGCGAGCACGCCGTCTGCCGTCGTCCAGTCGAACCCCACCCGTGCTGCGCGTCGTGTCAGCTTGACCGCGCGTACCAGTGCCGGCAGGCCGCGGATCACGCCATCGAGCGCCGAGGCTTGCGCTGACGTCCCGGCAGCGGCACGCTCGGCCGCCTTGATCTGCTCCCAGGCGCGCGACTGCGCGTCGACATCGGCCACCTCGGCCGAGCCGAACACGTGCGGGTGGCGACGTTCCATCTTATCGCAGACTGCCGCGACCACGTCGGCAAAGGCAAACTGTCCGGCCTCCTCGGCGAGGCGGGCGTGGAACACCACCTGCAGCAGAAGATCGCCGAGCTCGTCGCAGACATCAGTCGGCGTGCCGCGCTCGATGGCGTCGATCACCTCGTGCGCCTCCTCGAGCAGATACGGCGTCAACGACGCACTGGTCTGTGCGAGATCCCAGGGACAGCCGTCGTCGGGATGGCGCAGCTTCGCCATGATCTGCAACAGGCGCGCAATATCGGTTTCGTGCATGGCGCTCACACCTCCAGCCGTTCGCTCAGGGCCGGCCATTGCAACGCAGATCGCCAGGCAACACAATACAACCATGCCCCAGCAGCCGAGGAGTCAACGCGAGTCATGAGCGGAGAGCGCCAGTTGCCCCGACGCCACAGCCGTGCCGTCAACGTCGGTGGCGTCACCGTCGGTGGTGATGCACCCATCGTCGTGCAGTCGATGACCAATACCGATACCGCCGACGAAATCGGCACGGCCATTCAGGTGGCCGAACTTGCCCGCGCCGGCTCCGAGGTGGTGCGCATCACCGTCAACACCGACGAAGCCGCGGCTGCCGTTCCTGCCATTCGCGATCGACTGCAGGCGATGGGTCTCGATGTGCCGTTGGTCGGTGACTTCCACTTCAACGGCCACCGGCTGCTGCGCAAGCACCCGGCTTGCGCCGAGGCGCTCGCCAAGTACCGCATCAACCCCGGCAACGTCGGCCGTGGTGAGCGACGTGATACGCAGTTTGCCGAAATGATCGAGTTTGCCTGCCGCTACCAGAAGCCGGTGCGGATCGGCGTCAACTGGGGCAGCCTCGATCAGGATCTGCTCGCACAGATGATGGACGAGAATGCCGCGCTGGCGACGCCGCAGCCGCCGACACAGGTGATGCGTGAGGCGCTGATCCGTTCGGCGCTCGACAGCGCGCAACGCGCCGAAACGCTCGGTCTGCCCGGCAACGCCATCGTCATCTCGTGCAAGATGAGCGGCGTGCAGGATCTGATCAATGTCTACCGCGACCTTGCCGGCCGCTGCGACTACCCGTTGCACCTCGGCCTGACCGAGGCCGGCATGGGTTCGAAGGGCATTGTCGCCTCGAGCGCTGCGCTCGCGGTGCTGCTGCAGGAGGGCATCGGTGACACCATCCGCATCAGCCTGACGCCGGAGCCGGGCGGCGCACGCACGACCGAGGTGCAGGTGGCGCAGGAGCTGCTGCAGACGATGGGGCTGCGCGCGTTTACGCCGCTGGTTGCCGCCTGCCCCGGCTGCGGCCGCACCACCAGCACCTACTTTCAGGAACTCGCCGACGAAATCCAGAGCTATGTCCGCGGCCGGATGCCGCTCTGGCGCGAGCAGCACCCGGGCGTCGAGACCATGACGCTGGCGGTCATGGGTTGCGTCGTCAACGGCCCGGGCGAGAGCAAGCAGGCGGATATCGGCATCAGCCTCCCTGGCACCGGCGAGCGCCCGGTGGCGCCGGTCTATGTCGACGGCGAGAAGACCGTCACGCTGAAGGGCGATCGCATCGGTGAAGAGTTCAAGGAGATCATCGAGGCGTATGTGGCGCGGCGCTATCGGGGTGCCGGCGGCTCGACAACGCCCCACACACATCACAACGCCACGGTTGCCGATCGTACTGACTGAGCACGCTGGCGCGGATGTCCGGCCGATCGACGAGATCGGCGAGCGACACCCGCTCGAGGCAGGCATCGATGCTCTCGCTCAACATCCGCCCGACGGCTTCATCGAGCGTGCGCGCAGGCTTGCTGTGCGTCACTGAATCAGCACGCGTCTCGTCCATGGCGTCGACAATGCTGCGGATGGTGCAGGCGCGTGGCGCAACCGCCAACCGATAACCACCTCCCGGCCCCGGATAACCCTGCACCAGTCCGGCTGCACGCAGCCGCGAGAAGATCTGTTCAACGTACGACCCCGAAATCCCCTGACAAATTGAAATCTCTGCCATCGGCACCGGACCGAGGTCGTTGTGCATCGCCAGATGCAACATGGCGCTGACGGCATACCGGGTACGCGGCGGAATCCTCATGCGCAAGCTCCGAATCCGGTTCAGGGATCTCCGTGCTGATCGAGCAGACCAGACTCGGGGTAGCGGATCAGCCCGGGATGCAGCGTGTGTGCATGGTTGACCGGGCCCTGGCCACGCCCGAGCCCGGGTGCGGTGCGCAGCGCTTCGAGAAGAAATGCGCGACCGCGCGCCACCGCCACCGCCAGTTCAAGCCCCTGCCCCAGCCCGGTCGCAATCGCCGAGGCCAGCGTGCAACCGGTACCATGGCTGTGCACGGTGGGAATCCGTCGATGATGAAACACATGCGCCTGCTGACCGTCATGCAGCACGTCGACCAGATCGTCGCGATCGAGATGACCGCCCTTGACAAGGACTGCGCCGCCGTCGGTGAGCGCATGCAGCGCCTGCGCAGCGTCGAGCATGGCCTCGACCGTCTCGATGCGGCCGCAGTCAAGCAACGCTTCGGCCTCCGGGAGGTTGGGCGTCAGCAGATCAGCACGCGGCAGCAGCCGCTCGCGCATCGCTGACAGTGCCGACTCGGTGAGCAGTCGATCGCCGGACTGCGCGATCATCACCGGGTCGACCACCAGTGGGCCACTCCAGCCATGGCGATCGAGCACGGTCACCAGCGCATCGATCACCGCAGCGTCGTGCAGCATGCCGGTCTTGACGACGTCGGCACCGAGATCGTCGAGCACCGCGTCGAGTTGTGCAACCAGTATCTCGACCGGCAACGGATGCACCGCCTGGACGCCCACCGTATTCTGTGCGGTGATCGCGGTGACCGCCGTCATGGCGAAGCCACCCAGCGCCGAAACGGCCTTGATATCGGCCTGGATCCCGGCACCGCCGCCGGAGTCGGATCCGGCAACGACCAACACCTTTCCCCGCACGCACACCTGACTATTGACACTACTGGCCATCATGCCGGACTCCGAAGGTGGATGGAGACTGCTGCTTGAGCAGTCGCTGCAACGCCGGTCGATCCGGCTTGCCAGCGCCGGTCAGCGGCAATTGCTGCAGTATACGGATGCTGCGCGGGCGCTGGTAGGCTGCCAGCCGCGGGTGACACCACTGCAGGATCTGTTCGGCGTTGGTGCCGTGATCAGCGACGGCCCGCTGATCGGTGTCGAGCACCACAGCTGCTTCCGCACGCGCACCCCACTGCGCATCGGCGACACCGACCACCGCCGCAGCGACGACTGCCGGATGCTGACAGAGCACACGCTCGACCTCCTCGGGGCTGACGTTTTCACCACCGCAGACAAAGACGTTGTCGGCGCGCCCGACAAGGCGGACCTCTCCCGGCGCGTCCTCGATCGCGAGATCACCGGTGCGAACCCAGCCGTCGGCATCGACCATGGCGAGTGTGCGCGCATCGTCGTCGAGATAGCCGGAGAACGCATGCGCACTGCGCAGGCACAACTCACCAATGGTGCCGGCAGCCACCGGCTGCCCGGTCTCCGGGTCGCAGAGGCGATAGTCACAATAGGGCATGGCGGTGCCGATTGACCCGGCCTGCGCGGAGAGCTCGGCCATGGAGCGTCCGGCAACAGTGTTGATGAAGTTCGACGGACCGCCCTCGGTCAACCCGTAGGCCTGCACGATCGGAACACCGCGATCGAGAAACGCCTGCATCACCGCCGGCTGGCAGGGGGCACCGGCACTGGTCACCGATTCGAGCCCAGCCAGTGCGGCGCGGGTAAATCCGGGCTGCGCCTGCAGCTGGCGGAACATCGCCTCGACGCCACCAAAATGGTTGATGCGCTCGGCTTCAAGCAGTGTCAGCACCTGCTCCGCGTCGAAGCCACGGGTGATCACCAGATAGCCGCCGCCGTGCAGGATCGGCGTAACGGTGTTCCAGCCACCGACGTGGTAGAGCGGAAACGTCAGCAGGTCACGCGCCGAATACGTCCCGCCACGTAACAGCATCAGCTCGAAACTGTTCCACAGCATCTGCTGCAGGCTGACGCGGCAGACCTTGGGCAGGCCGGTGCTGCCACCGGTGTGGATCAGCAACCAGATGGCGTCCAGACGACGCGCCCGCACGGGCAGATCAGCGTCGGGCGGTGGCGTCCAGCCGTCGAGCGAACGCGTCCAGCGCAGCGTCGCGGGCAGGTCGACGTCGGCAACCAGATCGGCAAGCGCATCCTCGACAAACAGCGCCTGCGGCGCGATGCGCTGCAGCAACGCGCTGATCGCGCTCGCCGGTAGACGGTGGCTGACCGGCGCCAGCACGACGCCGGCGAGTGCGCAGGCAAGCCCCAACTCGACGACCTCGACGCGGTTGCGTGCCACGAGCGCCACAACGGCACCCGGCTGCAGCGCACCGGCGTCGAGCAGCCAGCCGGCACGCGCGCGCACCCGCGCATGCAGCGTGGCGTAGTCGATCCGCACACCGCTGTCGGCGTCAAACACCGCTGGGCGCTGCGGATCGCGCAACGCCCAGTGACCGATCCAGTCACCGACCCAATACATCGGCATGCGCGCATCTCCCAACATGACTCCCTCCTGGCATCGTCGACATGACTGCCAACATGACTGCCATCAGCCACGTTGCACATGCAACGTGCTCGGATTGCGCCTGTCGCTGGCCCGAACCGGCGCGAACACCGATAATGCCCGGCCTGCGCCCAGATCACGAGGAATCCACACACCATGCCATTGATCGATATCGGTGCCAACCTCACCAGCAGCCAGTTTGACAGCGATCGCGAGGCAGTGATTGCCCGCGCCGTCGATGCCGGCGTTGCAGTCATGATCGTCACCGGCACCAGCGCGCGCGACAACGCCGCTGCACGGGCGCTAGCGCGCGCGCATCCGCAGTGCTTGTATGCCACCGCCGGATTGCACCCGCATCTCGCCGATCACTTCGACACCGCGTTCGAAGCGCAGTTACGCGAAGACCTGCGCGCGCCGGACGTGGTCGCCGCCGGCGAGATGGGACTCGATTTCTACCGCGACCTGTCGCCGCGGTCGGTGCAGGAGCGTGCATTCGCCGCACAGCTTGCGCTCGCCGCCGAGGCCGGCAAGCCGGTCTTCCTGCACCAGCGCGACGCCCACGCCAGGCTGTTGCCAATGCTGCGTGAGGTTCGCGACACGCTGGTCGACGGCGTGGTGCACTGCTTTACCGACACGCGCGCGGCGTTGTATGACTATCTCGACCTGGGTCTGTCGATCGGCATCACCGGCTGGGTCTGCGATCAACGCCGCGGCGCGGCACTACGTACGGTGATCGCCGATATTCCCGCCGATCGACTGATGATCGAAACCGATGCCCCCTATCTGCTGCCGCAGACCCTTCGACCACGGCCGCGTTCGCGCCGTAACGAACCGGCGTGGCTGCCGTGGGTGCTGCAGACCATCGCTGCGCTGCGTCCGGAGTCCGAGGAGGCGCTGGCAGCGCTGACCAGCGCCAACGCGCGGCGGTTTTTCAGGCTGCCAACAGACGGATCATGATGCAGCCTGCGTGACGGCAGGTGCGACCCGCGCCACCTCGGCTGCGGCTGCCTGCAGCACCTCGACGCCGGCACCGCGCTGATGCGCGCGCTCGCTGATCACGCGCCGAAACCGCCGCCCGCCGGGAACGCCCTGGAACAGCCCGAGCAGATGCCGCGACATCGCCGGCAACGCGACGCCGGCTCGCAACTGCTGCGCGACAAACGGCAGATAGGCGTCGAGTACCGCATGCCGATCGCGCAGCGGCGCCGGCTCGCCAAAGACCCGTGCGTCGACATCGGCGAGCAGCCAGGGCGTGTGGTACGCCGCCCGGCCCAGCATCACACCATCGACATGGTCAAGCTGATCGAGTGCTGCGTCGAGCGTTGCAATGCCGCCATTGATGATGATCGTCAACGTTGGGAACTCGCGTTTCAGACGGTGCACGCGCGGATAATCGAGCGGCGGAATGTCGCGGTTTTCTCGTGGGCTCAGCCCCTGCAGCCAGGCCTTGCGCGCATGCACGATGAGCCGTTGACACCCCGCCGCAGCCACGCTGGCGACAAACGCATGCAGATCTGCCTCGCTGTCCTGATCATCAATGCCGATCCGGCACTTGACCGTCACCGGCAACTGCGTCGCATCGACCATCGCCGCAACGCAGTCGGCAACGCGGGCCGGTTCGGCCATCAGGCAGGCGCCAAAGCGCCCCGCCTGCACCCGATCACTGGGACAGCCAACGTTGAGATTGACTTCATCGTAACCGAACAGCTCGGCAAGTCGCGCGCAGCGCGCCAGCTCGGCCGGCTCACTGCCACCGAACTGCACCGCGAGCGGCCGCTCTGCGGGGTCAAAACCCAGAAAACGCGTCGCCTTGCCGTGCGCGATCGCCGCAGCCGGCACCATCTCGGTGTACAGCAATGCGCGTCGGCTGATCAGTCGCAGCAGATAACGCGCAAAACGATCGGTACAGTCCATCATCGGCGCAACGCTGAAACGCCACGCCGGTGGCGTTGCGCGCCCTGGGGTCAGATACTGCGATTGCGTGCTCACCGCTCCTCACATGTTGCCAGCCTTATCGGAACACCGCGACCACCGGTCGTTCGGGCATGAATCGGCGGCCACTCTACCGGCCCCGGCAAGCACGTTCCAGCGTCGTGCTTTGGGCAGCCACACAGGCATGGTAATCTGTTCATCAAAGTTTGCTTTTGTCGCACAGGGTGGTTTGCTTCATCACGCAATCCGCAACACGCCATCTCGGGAGTCTTTCGCGTGAGCAAAATGCCGTCACCTCGACTGGTGCTCTACGGAACCATCGGCTGCCACCTCTGCGACGAGGCAGTCGACCTGCTGCGCGCGCTGCTCGCAGACCGGCCGCTTGCCACGATCGTGCGTGATGTTGACATTGCCGACGATGCTGCGCTGATGGATGCATACGCGTTGCGGATCCCGGTGTTGCGCGATCCTGACAGCGGCCGCGAGCTTGACTGGCCGTTCCCCCCGGCCGAGCTGCATGCGCTGCTCGCTGCCTGTGCCGACCCGTCTGCTGTCGAGGGCGTGCAATGATCCGACTCCTGCTGATGTTGAGTTTGTGCTGGTTGCTGGGTGCCAGCCCGGCGTTCGCTGAGACGCAGCCTGAACAATCCGCCAGCAATGGCGCCGCGCCAACCAGTGGTTCGGCGTTGCCTCCGGCTGCAGAGGTCAACGGCGCGCCGGGCGAGTACTGGGTGCTGGTCGACACCAGCGCTTACCGCCTTGATGTGTTCAACGGTGATCAGGCCGTGCTGAGTTTCGAGGATATTGCCGTTGGCCGTGGCGGCGCTGCGGCCGAACGCGAACGCGGCGACCAGCGCACACCGCTCGGCGAGTTTCGCGTGCTCTGGGTCAATATGGAAAGCCAGTTCCATCGCTTTCTTGGCTTCAACTATCCCACCTACATGCATACCCGTCGAGGCCTCGAGCGAGGCCTGGTCACACTCGATGAATATGCCGATCTTGCCGCGGCATATCGTGCCGGGCGCATCCCTTCGCAAACCACGCGCCTTGGCGGCTACCTCGGCATTCACGGCCTCGGCCGCGTCGACCCGACGCTGCACCGAAACATCAACTGGACACGCGGCTGCATTGCGCTCACCAACGAGGAAGTCGATCAACTGCTCGAGTACGTCCGAGTTGGAACCCGCGTCGTCGTGCGCTAGTCTGAGTTGTGGTTTTTCTTGTGTCTGCCGGTTTGTCGGTTGCCGTGAATGTGTTGCTGAATGTTGCTTCCAAAGGGCTGCAAATCGGCATACACTGATTGAAGGGTCCCGTCATGGGGCTTGTCAAGACTCTTACCAGGAGATGATTCTTATGTCCGTCAGTCTGAAAAATCTTGCCAGGTTTGGCATTGTTGCTGGTTCACTGGCGTTTCTGATCGGTTGCGCCACCAGCGCCGATCAGGATCGCATGATGATGTCGGTTCAGGACGCACAGGCCACCGCCGACGAAGCGCTGACCGCTGCCAATGAAGCGCGCTCGCTTGCCCTGGAGGCTGACGCCACGGCCCGTGCCGCGCAGTTCCAGGCCACGCAGAACGCGCAGCGCATCGACGAGCTCGACGAGAAGATCGATCGCATGTTCGAGCGCTCGATGGCGAAGTAACGTCGACGCTGCCGCTTTCGCGCGCAGAGGGTTGATCAAGGGCTCCCTATGGGGAGCCTTTTTTATTCATTGTGTTGCTTTTATATGCTGGCTCGTCTGTTTCCCTGCTTGCCCGGGTCTGATTTTCCGGGACAGATGCCACACTTGGCCAATGAACGTACTGGCGGCGTGCCGACGCGTCAACCGGACCGGGTGATATCGGTCACAAGGCCGTTCGCATCGTCGACCACGGCCTTCAGGCGGTTGTAATCGATGCGGATCGGCCGACGCTCGAGCAGTTCACCGAGCACATCGACCGCCCGCTGATAGCCCTTGTCTGCCCAGGCTTCGCGATCTTCCTCGAGGACCGGAAAAGCCTGCACGAACATCCGCCCGAGCGCCGCACCGACCTTGTAGGGCTCGTTGATGATGCGCACCTGCGTTCCAACCGGCAGACGGTACACCAGTGAGGCGATATCCTCTGGATACATGCGGATACAACCGGCGCTGGCGCGCATGCCGACGCCATACGGGCGGTTGGTTCCGTGAATGAAATAGCCGGGGATGTCGAGACCGACGGCATAATCGCCAAGTGGGTTGTCAGGTCCTGGCGGCACGCGACGAGGCAACACCGTCCCCTCCTCGCGCAGCACCCGCTGCCGCACCGATTCGGGGGGAAACCAGTCCGGCTGCTCGATGCGGTTGACGACGCGGGTCACACCGACCGGCGTTGCCCAGTCCATCCGGCCGATGCTGATGGCGTAGGTTTCGACAGTGCGCACCGCGCCGCGCGCCGGGGTCGGATAATAGTAGATACGCATTTCCGGCAGGTTGACGATCAGCCCTTCCCGCGGGGCCTGCGGCAGAATGAATCGCGTCGGCACCAACACCTCTCGGCCGACCTCCGGAACGAACAGATCGACACCGGGGTTGGCCATGCGCATCGCTTCGAAGCCGATGCCATGGCGACGGCCGATATCGAGCAGGGTGTCACCAGGGAAGACCGTGACGCGCTGGAATCGACCGATCAGATCGACATCACGCGGTGGCAGCGGGTATTCGTGGCGCAGCAACGCGACCGAGACTGGTTGGCCAGGCGGATTGCTGCCGTTGTCCGGCCTGGCCAGCGCGGTACCAACGGGGAGCGCTGCCAGCGCGCCCAGCACTTTCAACAGTTCACGCCGATTCATGCGCTGCGCCTGCCCCCTGGCTGTAGCCTTGAATGGTTTCCAGAAGCTAGTATACCTGCCTGCGTGCGTCTGGCGTAGCAGCCGCCCGCCTTCTCCTGCTTCTGGTCGTGTTCATGTTGCTCACTGCATTCGTCGTCGTCTTTGGCATGATTCTGCTCGGATACGTCCTGCGCGTCACGCAGGTGTTCGACGCGGTGTTCTGGCGCAGCAGCGAGCGGCTGGTGTATTTCCTGGCCTTGCCGGCACTGCTGATCGTCACCATGGCCAATGCGCCGCTCGAGGAGCTTGCGCTGTTGCGGCTGATCCCGGCGCTGCTCGCGCCCTACCTGCTGATCAGCGTCGGCCTGGCGCTGCATGCCCGCCATTCCGGCGTCTATGCACCGGGGGTCTTCTCACCGACCATGCAGGGCAGCATCCGGTTCAATTCGTACATCGGCCTCGCCATCGCCGCTGCGCTGTATGGCGAGGCGGGACTGCTGATTGCCAGCATTGCCTTCGGCCTGTTGATTCCCTTCGTCAACGTGTGTGCGGTGCTTGCGGTGCTGATCGACCCGGTGCCGCCGGGGCACACTCGCCCGCCGGTCGCTCGCCTGCTGCTCAGCAACCCACTGGTCATTGCCTGTGTGATCGGAGTTGCGATCAATCTTGCGCCGATCAGCCTGCCCGTTGTCGCCATCGCCTGGGGCGAGGCGCTTGGTCAGATCGCGCTGCCGCTCGGACTGATGGCCGTCGGTGCCGGCCTGCGGCTGACCCGTTTGCATCAGCATGTTGGTGCGCTGTTCAGCAGCGCGGTCCTGAAGCTCACCGTCTTGCCCGCGCTGACCTGGCTCACGACCACGCTGACCGGACTCGAAACACAGACAGTGGTCACGGCAACGCTGCTCGCAGCGTTGCCGACTGCTGCTTCGTCGTACATTCTGTCACGACAACTCGGTGCTGATGCGACACTGATGGCAAGCATGATCAGCCTGCAGACGCTGCTCGGCATGATCACCCTGCCAGTGGTGGTGTTGCTGGCCGGGGCGGGTTGGCGCTGATCATCGGCCCGAGCGCACCGGTCGGGCGAACCGGGTTGTGACGACGGGTCATGCGATGCAGACGCCACAGCAACACCACTGCTGCCGCGGTCAGCCCGGCGAGCAGGCCCATCCAGAAACCGTGCACACCGAGCGGACCGGGTGGTAGCGCCGAACGGCCCAGCCAGACTCCGACCCCGAGGCCCACGCCCCAGTAACACGGCAACGTCACCAGCATCACGAAGCGGGTGTCGCGATAACCACGCAACGCGCCAGCGGCGTTGACCTGCAAGGTGTCGGAGAGCTGGAACAGCGCCGCCAGCGTGATCAGCGACACTGCCAGCGCGCGAATATCGGTGTCCGGCGTATACACCGCTGCCACCGGCTCGGCGACCAGCAGCATCAACGACGCGAGCGTCACTCCCAGTCCGGTCGCAATCAGCTGACCATTCCAGGCTCGCCGCCGCGCGAGCGCTGGCCCACCAACGCCGAGCGCATGCCCGACCCGCACCGTGAGCGCCATGCCGAGACTGAGTGGCAGCATGAACAGCAGGCTCGCCACGTTCAACGCAATCTGATGCGCGGCGATCACCGCTGCACCGAGCCCGGCGACCAACAGGGCAATCACCGCAAACAGCGAGGTCTCGAAGAAGATCGCCAGACCGATCGGCACGCCAATGCCGAGCACTTCGCGCATGTTGGCAAGCTTCGGCCGGACACGGACGCGAAACGGCCGCACCCAGCGCAGGCGGGATGCGCAGCGCATCCACACCAGCATGGCAATCAGCATCACCCACAGCGACAGCGCTGTTGCGAGCCCGCAGCCGAACGCGCCCATCGCTGGCAGGCCGAACAACCCGTAGATCAGAATGGCATTAGCCGGCACGTTGAACGCGAGACCACCAAGACCGATCCACAGCACCGGGCGGACGTACGCCATGCCTTCGCTGAAGCTGCGCAACACCTGATAGAGCGCCAGCGCAGGAAACCCGAGGGAGAGCGCTCGGAGATAATCGATACCACGGCTCGCCACCCCCTCCTCGACGCCGGCGAGCGCGAACACCGAGCCCGCCATCCACAGCAGCGCGGCGGCAGCCACGCCGAGCAGCAGACCGAGCAGCAGCGCGTCGCGCAGATAGGCGTCGACTCCGGCCAGCCGGTTGGCGCCGCGGGCGGTCGCCACCACCGGTGTGACAGCAAGCACGATGCCGACGATCAGCAACTGCAGCGGCACCCAGAGACTGCTGCCGACCGAAACGGCTGCCAGATCGAGCGCGCTGAAGCGGCCGGTCATCACCGTGTCGACCAGCGCCATGCCGGTCTGCGCGAGCTGCGCGACCATCAGCGGCAACGCCAGCCGCAGCTGCGCCCGGGTATCGCTGCGCAGTGCACGCCACCAGGCCCGGCGTCGCTCAGCGCGCATGCAGCCAGTCCAGCACCGCGTCCTGCAACACCTCGCCCGGCCCACGGTGTGCCTCCTCGGCGTTGACGATCAGCACCAGCAGGTACGTCTCGTCGTCGTGGGTGCGGACCAGGCCGGCCAGCGCCGACACCGCGTTCAAGCGACCGGTCTTGAGCCGCGCGCGCGCGGCAAGCGGATGGTCGACCAGCCGCTCGCGCAGCGTTCCGTCGACACCGAGCAGCGATAACGACGCCAGAAACTCCGGCGCGTGGACATGCGCCTGGCCATGCGCCAGCACGCTCGCCACCTGCCTGGCGGTGATGCGCTGCGTCCGCGACAGCCCGGCAGCGCTGTCGAACACCACGCCGTCGACATCGACGCCGATCCCGCGTAACGTCGACAGAATCTGCGCACGCCCCTCCGCTGCCGAATACAGACCTGCCTCGGCGGCAAGCGTCATCTTGACCTGGCGGGAGATGACGTTGCTGCTTGACTTGTTGATCGGCGCCAACAATTCGCCCAGTGTCTGTGAGTGGTGTTCGGCGACCCGCTGCCAATCGCGCCGCTCGAGCACCGGGTCTGCGCCAGCCGGTGCAACGTCTCCATCCCACTGCGCCCAGACCAGCCCCCAGGCATCGCGGAGGTAATCCTCCGGGTCGACCACCCGGCGCACCAGTGCGAAATCATCACGACACGCGGCCGGATACTCACCGTCGAGATGCACGACACCGGTGGCATCGACATTCACCGCGACGCCACGCTGAAAGCCGCCGCAGGCGCGGTTGACCGAGCGGACGCGCTGACGCAATTCCAGACCGGCAAGCGGCGGATCAGCGATGATCGACACGCCGCCGTCTGCGGTGTTGGCGATCCGGAACCAGACCGCGTTGTAGTTGATCAGCAGTGGATGCGGTGGTTGGTTGTAGACCCGCAGCGGCTGATTGTTGAACGCACCCGGGTCAGGGTGATCGATCGAGAAATAGCTGCTGTCGCGTTGCAATGGACCAAGCTGGGTGGTGATGCCGGCCTGCCGGACGCGTTGCGCCAGCCGCCAGAGGTCTTCGACGCGCAGCAATGGGTCACCACCGCCGACAATCAGCAGTTGTGCGCGTTCCGGAACTGCCGGATCGCGCAGCGCGTACACCCTGGTCTGCCAACGATGCGCCGGACCGAGCTGCTCGAGCGCCGCGAGGCTGGTCAGCAATTTGGTCACCGACGCGGCATTACGTGGCGTGTCGGCGTGGTGGGCAATCAATGGCTCGGTATCGCCGATGCGCTGCACCCAGAGGCTGATGCTATCGGCATCAACGTGCTGATTGTGCAGCACTTGCTGCAGCGGCGGTGGCAGCGCGGCGGCGGCAGCGGTGGCCACGGCGAGCACCCCCAACGCCGACAGCGTCAGCCGCGCAGCAGCCCGGAGCCGGCGGGACAGCGCAAACACGCCAGCGGTCGGCAAGCGTGTCACCAGGAGCCGGTATTCGGCATGCTCGCCCAGGGCTCGACCGGCTCGAGCGGCGATCCGCGCTGCAGCAGTTCGATCGAGATACCGTCCGGCGAGCGCACAAACGCCATGCGTCCATCACGTGGCGGGCGATTGATGACGATACCGGACGATTGCAGGTGCGCGCAGGTTGCATGGATGTCGTCGACCTCGAACGCTAGATGACCGAAATTGCGCCCACCGTCGAGCGTTTCGGGATCCCAGTTCCAGGTCAGCTCGACCATTGGCGACGCTGCCTCGCCAGCGCGTTCGGCGTCTGCCGGCGCGGCCAGAAAGACCAGCGTGAAACGACCGGCCTCGACCGACTTGCGGCGGATTTCGACCAGTCCCAGCGCGCCACAATAGAACTGCAGCGCCTGGTCCAGATCACTGACGCGAATCATTGTGTGCAGATACCGCATGCTTGTTTGCTCCTCCGCCTGTGTGGTGGCCGCCGTGTAGTCAGCCGTTTTATACGCAAAAACACCACTCGCAGCATCGGCATGCCGCGCGCTCGGTGCTTTCATTGCTGCTCTGACAATCATACCATGCGTGCAGATCCGCCCTCGGCATCCACCCAGCAAGGAGCGCACGCATGACCAGCCTGCAGACCAGTCGTTGCTACATCGATCACTACGGGCGCTATCACGTTTGCCCGGCCGACATCATCCCACAGACCCGCCGCGGCGTGCATGCACTGGTCGAACACGCCGGTCGCGTGCTGGTCGTGCTGCCGCCGACGGCTGACTGGCTGGAGCTGCCAGGAGGGGGTATCGAACCCGGTGAAAGCCTGCAAGAAGCGCTCTGTCGGGAACTGCGTGAAGAGGCGGGGTTGCTGCTTGCCCCGGCCGCGCTGGGCCTGCTCGCCGAGGTTCAGCTCGACAGTCGCTATTACTCGACCAAGAACGCCGCCTGGTGGCTGTACACGCAGTGCTTCGTGCACCTGCGCCTTGACGAGACGCCGGTCTTCGGCCTGCCCGAGGAGCGCGGTCACGAGCGCCAGTGGCTCGATCTCGATACATTGCCCGACGCCGCCCTACACCACGTGCACCGACTCGGCATCGATCGACTGCTGAGCGGCATGTGACCACCAGTCCATCGACGCACCCGCGAAAATCTGTTAAAATGTTGTTTTTTGTCGGGGCATGAAATGATGATTCAGGGTGGACGCAGCAAGAAACAGACCGGCATCAGCTTTCCGCGAATGGAGTGCTGGAGCCCGATCATCGGCATGGCCACATTCGCTGCCGACCACAACGGAAGCCGGATTCTCTGTCGCATCGAATCAGGCGCATTGTCGGCCAGAGACGACCGGCCGAGCGCGATGGCCGCACTCGCCGATCAGCGGGCAGCGGTGCATGCGGTCGCGCGGGTGCTGATCGAGGAGCAACGTTTCGAGGAGGATGGCTCGATTCTCATTCGCGACCACGACATGAGTGCAGCCCCGGTCGAACAGCTCTGACGACATACCAGCTGCGATGATTCCTGTTGCACACCGCAACCCACGCGTCCTGCTGCGCATGGCGCGCTTCATGGCGCCATATCGCTGGCGCATTCTGCTCGCCGCCGTGGTTCTGCTGATTGCCGCTGGCGGTGTCCTGCTGATCGGCCAAGGTCTCCGTGTTCTGATCGACAGCGGGTTTGCCGAGGCCGACCCCGCGCTGCTCGATCGTGCGCTGCTGATCGTGCTCGGGTTGGTGGGGCTGCTCGCCATTGCCTCGGCGTATCGCTACTACCTGGTCATCTGGATCGGCGAGCGACTCGCGGCCGACATGCGCGCTGCGGTGTTCAGCCACCTGCTGCGCATCGAGCCGGACTTCTTCGAGCGCAACGGCGCCGGCGAAATCCAGTCCCGACTGACCGCCGACACCACCGTGCTGCAGAGCCTGTTTGGTGCCACGCTTTCGATTGCAGTCCGCAATCTGCTGATCCTGATTGGCGCACTGGTACTGATGTTCGTCACCAATGCCTGGCTTGCCGCGCTGGTCGTCGTCGGCATTCCGCTCACCATCCTGCCGATCTTCTGGTATGGGCGGCGTGTCCGCCGACTGTCACGCGACAGTCAGGACCGTGTTGCCGAGCTGGGCAGCTATGCTGGCGAGGCGCTCGGCGCCATCCGGACTGTCCAGGCGTTCGGTCACGAAGAACATGATCGCGCGCGCTACGGGGAGCATGTCGAAGCGGCGTTTCGCGTTGCCGAGGTACGCACGCGGCAGCGCGCCTGGCTGACCGGCATGGCGCTGTTGGTCATTTTCTCGGCGGTCTGCGTGGTGTTGTGGCTGGGTGGGCACGACGTGCTCGCAGGCGGCATGAGCATCGGTGAGCTATCGGCGTTCATTTTTTACGCCATCCTCGCTGCCGGTGCGGTCGCTGCCATGGCCGAGGTGGCCGGCGAGCTGTGGCGAGCGCTTGGCTCGGCCGAGCGGCTGGTCGAACTGCTCGATGCCGAACCGCGCATCGCTGCGCCGGCAGCGCCGCAGCGGCTGACCGAGCCAGTGCGTGGTGATCTGCGCTTCGAGGCGGTCAGTTTCGCCTACCCGAGCCGGCCATCACGACCCGCGCTTGATGGTTTCGACCTCCACGTGCGGGCAGGCGAACGCGTTGCGCTGGTCGGTCCGTCAGGCGCTGGCAAGACCACCGTCTTGCAGCTGCTGCTGCGGTTCCATGACCCGTCGGCGGGACGCATCCTCTTCGATGACGTTCCACTCGACCGCCTTGATCCGCTTGCCCTGCGCCAGCATCTGGGGCTGGTGGCGCAGGAGCCGGTGTTGTTCACCGGCACGGCCGCCGACAACATTCGCTACAGCCGCCCCGATGCCGATGACGTCGCTGTCCGTCAGGCAGCGATCGATGCCAATGCAATCGATTTCATCGAACACTTGCCGGAAGGCATGAACACGCCACTCGGTCCGGGTGGTGTGCAGCTCTCCGGTGGCCAGCGCCAACGCATTGCCATCGCTCGCGCCATTTTGCGCGATCCAGCGGTTCTACTGCTCGATGAGGCGACCAGCGCGCTCGACACCGAAAGCGAACGCGTCGTCCAGGAGGCGCTCGATCGGCTGATGATCGGCCGCACCAGTCTGGTCATCGCGCACCGACTGTCGACGGTGGTCAATGCCGACCGCATCATCGTGCTCGATCACGGCCGTGTCGCCGCCAGCGGGACTCACGCCGAACTGCTCAGCGGCAATGCGCTGTACCAGCGGCTCGCGCAGCGTCAGTTCAGCGACCCCGAGCCTCGGTCCTCGTACAAACCATCAACCGAAGCCGCATCGGAGCCATACTTCGAGGCCGCACCAGACCGACACGCTGTCGAAACAGGTTGAGACGCTGATGCTGTTGCCACGCCGACTGCTCATCTTCAAGCTGCACAATGTCGACGACGAGGAAGCCGATGCAGTGCGCGCGCTGCTCCGCGAACATGCGATCGACTTCTACGAAACGCAGCCAAATCACTGGGGTATCAGCCAGGGCGGGCTATGGGTGCGCGACCCTGCCTTGCATGCACGCGCCAAGGCGCTGATCGACGCCTATCAGCAAGAGCGTCAGGTGCGTATCCGCGCGCTCTACGCCGAGCGCGAGCAGGCCGGGCTGCGCGAAACGCTCTGGACGCGGCTGCGGGCGAGCCCGTTGCAGGTGCTGTTTCCACTGCTGGTTGCGATGGCGATCGTCGTGCTGATGCTGGCGCCGTTCGTGTATTGGGCGATTGCCTGATCGCTGCACAAGCACATGATTTAAAATTGAAAAACACTTTTCCTGATTGGTGACCATCAGACACAGGAGTTGATCCGCAAGGCCACTGTCCAACGGCGCTGCTAATCGCTACCCTCTGCGACTCAAACCGGGGGACTGCTCCCGGATCCAGGGCTGAACGAGGACGTAACGAGGACGATCATGTTGATCACGGCGGGAGTGTTGCTGTTATTGGGTGTGCTGGGTGGTGTCATGCTGAGCTTGCGACCGGAAACCGAGCGTAGCCGGCTGGATGCGGCGCGCGACGAGCTGAACCGTCTCGGGTATCGCCTGACCCCGGGAACGCTTGAGGAAACGCGCGCGCTGCGCAGGATTCTGGAAGGCCGCCACCCCGATCTGGTCTGAAGCATGATCGGGTCGGCACGGTCCGAGCAGGATGCATGCTGCGGTGGTTGCTGGAATGACGCCCATAAAAAAACCCGCCTAGGCGGGTTTTTTTGCCATCCAGACCGATCAGGCCGGGGTGACGTTGACCGCAGCGAGGCCCTTGGCCGTCGTCTGGGTTTCAAACTCGACCCGCTGACCTTCGGCGAGCGACTTGAAGCCGGCACCATTGATCGCGGTGTGGTGAACGAACACGTCCTTGGCGCCGTCCTCCGGGGTGATGAATCCGTAGCCTTTGGCGTCGTCAAACCACTTCACAGTTCCAATCATCATACAGCAACTCTTTCCTCAGTAAAAAGCCCGGCACCCTACAATTACCGTTTGATCCGGGCGGGTTTCGATGCAGTTGCGACAAAAGAACGTACCGGCGCCAGACCACGTATGCTACTGCGTAGACCCAAGACTCCGAATGCATTCATGCATCCACACTGCACAATCATAATAACTTGGTTGACATGAAATGACCACTGTTTTCTGCATTGCAATAACCCGGCTGACAGCCGCACATGCCGAGCTCTGCCAATGAGCAAGCAGCCATTGCGTCAGGCGTATCTGCATGGGCTTCGCGACGTGGCACCAATGCTGCCGAGCGTGGCGCCGTTCGGCGTTGCTGCCGGTGTCGCAGCCATCGAGGCCGGCCTCGGCCCGGCGGTTGGTATCGGTATGTCGATCCTCATCTTCGCCGGCGCATCACAGCTGGTGGTCGCGCAGTTGCTCGCTGAAGGCGCGATACCGTTGGTGATCGTGATCAGCGCCTTGTTCATCAATCTGCGCATGCTGATCTACAGTGCCGGGCTTGCACCCGCCTTCGGCGGGCTGTCGTTGTTGCGCAAGGCTTCGCTGGCTTATCTGCTCACTGACCAGGCCTATGCGCTCAGCATGGTCGAGTTCGGTCGAACCCCTTCGACCACGCTGCGTGTCGCCTACTACCTGGGCGTTGCCGCGCCGCTCTGGGTGGTCTGGTTGATCGCGACCGTGATCGGTGTCTGGCTGGGTGCAGCGATTCCACCTGACTGGCAGGTTGGCTTTGCGCTGCCGTTGGTGTTTCTTGCCATGCTGATCCCGACGCTGATCAACCGCCCATCGGTGCTGGCGGCGCTGGTCGGCGGCGGCGTCGCCTGGCTCGGCCATGACGCGCCCTGGCACCTGGGGCTGACGCTGGGCGCGCTGAGCGGCATGGCGGCAGGCGTGCTTGCCGAGCGATTTCAGTCGGAGGATGGCCGATGAGCAGCGACATCGCCTATGCCTGGTTGATCATCGTGCTGATCGGCGCGCTGACCTTTCTGATTCGCTTCTCCGGCATTCAACTGCTTGGCGACAAGCCGCTATCCGGGCCGCTGCAACGCTTGCTACGCTATGCACCGGCAGCGGTATTCGCAGCGATCGTGGTGCCGGCAGTCATTCATGGTGGGCCGGATCCTGGCGTCCACCTCGGCAACACCCGCCTGCTGGCGGCAATCGCCGCCGGCATCACGGCCTGGCTGAGCGGCAGCGTGTTCGCCACGCTCGGCGTCGGCATGGGAGTGCTGTGGTTGCTCGAGGCACTGATGTAGTCGGACCAGCGGTGCCGCTGGCACCAGCCACAGCACGACAAGAGAGGCAAGTCGATGGGTGGTTCACGCATTGTGGTTCGGGTCGAGCCGCACTGGAGCCTGCGCAGTGACGATGGCCGCCACCTCGACAGCCGTTGTCTGACCATGCTGCAGGCGATCGAACATGGCGGGACGCTACGCTCGGCGGCAACGGCGGCCGGGATCTCGTATCGCCATGCCTGGAATCTGCTGCGCGACTGGGAGGCGTTGTTCGAAACCCCGCTGGTCTTACTGGAGCGTGGGCGCGGCGCGCATCTGACCCCGCTCGGCCTGCGCCTGCTGCGCGCCGACCAGCGGCTGCGTGCAAGGCTCACCCCGACGCTGATGAGTCTTGCCGCCGAGTTCGAATCCGAGCTCGCCGCCTGCCTCGACGATCATGATCCGCCACCGCTCCGTCTGCACGCCAGCCATGGCTTTGCCATCGCGAAACTGCGCGACGCCCTTGAAGGGCAGCGCGAAACGCGCTGGGAGCTGCAGTTTCGCAGCACCACCGATGCCATCGCCGCGCTCGCGCAACGCAACTGTGATGTGGCCGCCTTCCATGTCCCGTGCACCGACCATACCACCGGCGATATCGCTGCGCTACGCGACCGGGTGCTGGCGGCGCACCGACCATGGCTGCATGATGGTCTGAAAGTGCTGCCGTTTGTCATCCGTACGCAGGGCCTCATGCTTCCGCCCGGCAACCCGGCCGATATCCAGACACTCGACGACCTTCACAGCCACGATCTGCGCTTCGTCAACAGACAGTCCGGTTCCGGCAGCCGTGCGCTGTTCGATGGTCTGCTCGCACGGACCGGCATCGAGCGTCAGCAGTTGCGTGGGTATCAGCATGAAGAGTTCACGCATTCGGCAATCGCCGCTTGTGTGGCCGGCAGCATGGCTGATATCGGATTCGGCGTCGAAGCGGCGGCGCACGCCTTCGACCTCACCTTCATCCCGCTGGTCGAGGAGCAGTATTCGCTGCTCTGCTGGGCCGATTTCCTCGACACCGCTGCCGCAACAACGCTGCTCACACTGCTCGCAGACCCTGGATTTCAGAATGAAATCAACGCGATTCCAGGTTATCGCTGTACCAACGCCGGCAGTGTGGTCGAGCTCGCCGACGTGCTCGGGTAACACCGCTCAGGAAACCGAGCGGGTTACTCGGTCAAATTTCTTTGACAATGCCGAGTGTCCATTTTATGTTACACCCATGGACCAGACCATTGAACCAACAACACCGTTGACCCGACCGGCGCCTGCCACCGTCCTCGAGCTGCTCAAGCCGATTACCTGGTTTGCGCCGATGTGGGCGTTCGGCGTCGGCATCGTCTCCGCCGGCGTCATACCGAGCAGCGTCGGTCACTGGCTGATGATCCTCGGCGGAATTCTGCTCGCCGGCCCGCTGGTCTGCGGCACCAGCCAGGCGGTCAACGACTGGTTCGATCGGCATGTCGACGCGATCAATGAACCGGATCGGCCGATTCCCTCGGGGCGCATGCCCGGCCGATGGGGGCTGTGGGTGGCGTTGGCGACCAGCGGCCTGGCATTGGTGCTCGCTGCCGTGCTCGGCCCGGTGGTATTCGGCGCCACCGTGATCGGCGTTGCGCTTGCCTGGGCGTACAGCGCGCCGCCGCTTCGTCTGAAGAAGGACGGCTGGGGCGGCAACAGCGCGGTGGCGATCTGCTATGAAGGACTACCTTGGGTGACCGGCGCGGCGATCATGGTTGGTGGCCTGCCGGACTGGCGCGTCTTCCTGCTCGCCCTCCTCTACAGCATCGGCGCCCACGGCATCATGACGCTCAACGACTTCAAGTCGGTTACCGGTGATCTGCAGATGGGGCTGCGCAGCATTCCGGCGCGCCTCGGCGTTGATCGCGCTGCCCGGCTGGCGTGCTGGGTGATGGCGCTGCCGCAGGTGGTGGTGATCGCAGCACTGCTGTTGTGGTCGCAGTGGCTGGTTGCCGGCATCGTCACCGTCCTGCTGCTGGCGCAGGGCGCGCTGATGATCCGGTTGCTGAAGGATCCCAAAGCATACGCACCATGGTACAACGCGACCGGCACGACGCTGTACGTGCTCGGCATGCTGGCGTCGGCGTTCGCCCTCGCCGCGATCGCGAGGTCGGCAGCATGACTGCTGCTGCAACCACTGCCTGGCTGGGCTGGCTCGGCATTGCGCGCCTCGGCCTGGTGCAGACGGCGCTGGGCGCGATCGTCATCCTCACCACCACCACGCTCAACCGGGTGATGGTGGTCGAGCTCGCGCTACCGGCGATGCTGCCCGGTCTGCTGGTCAGCTGCTACTACACCGTCCAGCTGCTGCGGCCTCGGCTCGGCTACGGCTCGGATGTCGGCGGACGGCGCACGCCATGGATCATCGGCGGCATGTTGCTGCTCGCCGCCGGCGGGATCAGCGCCTCGGTTGCCACTGCCTGGATGGAGACTGCGCTGTTTGCCGGCGTGCTGCTGGCGTTCGTGTCGTTCATCGTCATCGGCGTCGGTGTCGGCGCCGCCGGCACCGCGCTGCTGACACTGCTCGCCAAGCGCGTCGAGCCAGCGCGCAAGGGCGCTGCCGCAATGATCGTCTGGGTGATGATGATCGCCGGGTTTGCCGTTACCGCCACGCTCGCCGGGCAGTTTCTCGATCCGTTCAGCGGTGCCCGGCTGATTGGCGTCACCACCGTAGTCTGCCTGGTGGCGCTACTGCTCGCCAGTGTCGCGGTGATTGGTGTCGAGCCGCGACGCAGCACGACGCCGACAGCCGCAACCGCTATTCCCGCCGCATCGCGACCGGCCGCGCCGTTCCGTCAGGCGCTCGCCGAGGTCTGGTCGGAGTCGACTGCGCGTAATTTCACCATTTTCGTCTTCATCTCGATGCTCGCCTACAGCATGCAGGAGCTGATTCTCGAGCCGTTCGCGGGGCATGCCTTCGGGCTGACCCCCGGTCAGTCGACGCAGCTCGCCGGGTTGCAGAACGGTGGCGTGCTGCTCGGCATGCTGCTCGCCGCTGCATCGGTCAGTCGCCTCGGCCGTGGCCGGCTCGGGACGCTGCGCAGCTGGACGGTCGGCGGGTGTATCGCGTCAGCGATCGCGTTGCTCGGTCTGGGGCTCGGCGCCTGGGTGGGGCCGGCCTGGCCGCTGCATCCATCGGTGTTCGTGCTCGGCGTCGCCAACGGTGCGTTCGCGGTTGCCGCGATCGGCTCGATGATGCATCACGCCAGCCAAGGACGCGCCGGCCGTGAGGGCGTGCGCATGGGGCTGTGGGGCGCGGCGCAGGCGATCGCCTTTGGTGTCGGCGGCTTTCTGGGCACGGTCGGTGTCGATGTGGTGCGCTACGTCTTCGGTGCACCGATCGCCGCCTACGGACTGGTGTTCACGGCAGCAGGACTGTTGTTTCTTGTCGCGGCGTCGTGGGGGATGCGGATTCGCAATCCGCTTCCACTCGGCGACGACCGTCCGGATGATTCCACGCTCGTGATCGACGAGCCGGCAGAAGGGAGTATGCGCTCATGACACACCGACCCGACCCGGAGACCTATGACGTTGCTGTGATCGGCGGCGGCCCGTCCGGCGCCACTGCGGCAACCTGTTTCGCCCGTGCCGGCCACCGTGTTCTGCTGCTCGACAAGGCCGGGCGGATCAAACCCTGCGGCGGTGCAGTGCCGTTGCGGCTGATCGAGGACTTTGCCATTCCCGACGTGCTGATCAAGGCACGTGTCAGCTCGGCACGGATCATTTCGCCAAGCGATCGCAAGGTCGACATGCCGGTCGGTGACGGCTATGTCGGCATGGTCGACCGCGAGGAGTTCGACGAGTGGCTGCGCGAGCGGGCCGCGGCGGTCGGTGCCGAACGCCGCACCGGGGCGTTCACCCGCATCGTCGACGAAAGCCGCGACGGCTTGCTGATCGAATACCGCGACACCAGCGATGGCGAACAACGCGGTCAGACGCAGCAGGTGCGCGCGCGGCTGGTGATCGGCGCCGATGGCGCAAACTCGAGCGTCGGCCGCGAAAGCGGCATCCCCGGCACCGACAGCATTCCCTACGTGGCTGCGTATCACGAGATCATTGCCTCACCAGCAAGCAATTCCGCCGATTTTGAACCGAACCGCTGCGACGTCATCTACCGTGGCAGCATCTCACCGGATTTCTACGGCTGGGTGTTTCCGCATGGCAACACCACCAGCGTCGGCGTCGGCTCGGCGGTCAAGGGCTTTTCGCTGCGCCAGGCGGTCGACACGCTACGCGCCGACGCCGGCCTCGATCAGGTCGAGACGATTCGCCGTGAAGGTGCGCCGATTCCGCTCCAGCCGCTGAAGCGCTGGGACAACGGCCGCAACATCCTGCTCGCCGGCGATGCCGCTGGCGTGGTCGCGCCGGCGTCCGGTGAGGGCATCTACTACGCCATGGTTGGCGGGCAGTTTGCCGCCGAAGCCGGGATCGCCTTCCTCGCGAGCGGCGACGCACGCGCATTGCGCAAGGCGCGCAAGCAATTCATGCGCCTGCATGGCCAGGTGTTCCGCATGCTCGGCATGATGCAGCGGTTCTGGTACGCCAACGACGGCAGACGCGAGCGGTTCGTGCGTATCTGCGGCGACCCCGACGTGCAGTTCCTGACCTGGGATGCCTACATGCACAAGCGGCTCAGCCGCGCCCGGCCGATCGCGCATGTCCGCATCTTCTTCAAAAACATCGCACACCTCACCGGGCTGGCGCCGGCGTCCTGACGCCGTCAGCGAGCAGCGCGTCGAAATACGCGATGGTCGGGACCAGCCCGTCGGCGAGCGAGACGCTGGGCGCCCAGCCGAGCGTCTCGCGGGCGAGGCCAATGTCGGGACGCCGCTGACGCGGGTCGTCCTGCGGCAGCGGGCGGTGCTCGATCGCTGAGCGCGAACCGGTCAGCGAGCGCACCAGTTCGGCAAGTTCCAGCATGGTGAACTCGCCGGGGTTGCCGAGATTGACCGGCCCGCAGAACGCATCCGGAGTGTTCATCAGCGCCAGAAACCCGCTGATCAGATCATCGACGTAGCAGAACGAGCGCGTCTGACTGCCGTCACCATAAATGGTGATCGGCGCGTTGCGCAGCGCCTGCACGATGAAGTTCGACACCACCCGGCCGTCGTTGGGATGCATACGCGGGCCGTAGGTGTTGAAGATCCGCGCCACCTTGACCGCAAGCCCGTGCTGACGCCGATAGTCGAAAAACAGCGTCTCGGCGCAGCGCTTGCCCTCGTCATAACAGCTGCGCGGCCCGGTCGGGTTGACGTGCCCCCAGTAACTCTCCGGCTGCGGATGCACTTGCGGGTCGCCGTACACTTCGCTGGTCGACGCCTGCATGATCCGTGCGCCAACCCGTTTGGCGAGCCCGAGCATGTTGATCGCACCGTGCACGCTGGTCTTGGTGGTCTGCACCGGGTCGCGGACGTAGTGGATCGGTGACGCCGGGCAGGCAAGATTGTAGATCTCGTCAACCTCGACGTAGAGCGGGAACGTCACGTCGTGACGCAGCAGTTCGAAATACGGATTGTCGAGCAGGTGCGCGACATTCGTCTTGTTGCCGGTGAAAAAGTTGTCGAGGCAGAGCACATCATGGCCAGTAGCGAGCAGCCGCTCGCAGAGGTGCGAGCCAAGAAACCCGGCACCGCCCGTCACCAGGATGCGCTTGCGAAGGTGGAACTGTTCCATCAGAGACTCTCCAGCAGCCGATCGTTCGGAATGATCAGCATACGTTCATCCACCACCGCGTTGAAAGCGCTGATCGAACGCCCGCAGCCACTGCGCGCGTTGTTGCGGGTCGAAGCCCTCGAAGCGCAGCGTCAGGACGGTATGCGCAAGCCGCAGACTGGCGATCACCCGCTCGCGCTCCGGACCGAGCGTCACCGTGACCCGGCGGTTCGACCAGACCCACTGGGCGTGATCACCGACTCGCCGCATTGGTGGCTCCTGGCAGACACCCGGCAGCAGCCGCCAGCAATCGGCGTGCGTCACACCCATGTCCTTCTGCAACTCGACGACCGTCGTTTCCGTCATGCCGCAATTCAGCCGCCGGCGACCGGTGGCCAGACCGCGAACACATCGTCGTTGCGCAGCACCGGTTGTTCACGAAGCGGCGGCGGCAGATACTCGCCGTTTCTGAGCACCAGATGCGCCATCCCCGGCGGGATCCGCAACTGTTCGATCAGCTCGGCAGGCGTGGTGTCGTCAGCGAGTTCGAGCACCACGCCCTCGTGCGGCTTCACGCCATCCGGCAGCAGGCTGCTCAGCGACGCGAAAAGCTTCACCCGGACATGCATCTGGCTCAGCTCGCCCGTGCCAGCCGTGCGTTGTGGCCGATCGGTTGCGTGCAGGCGAGATACGCCTCCATCACCCGCGTCGGATCGCGCAGCAACTTCGCTTTCCAGCTGCCGAGGCGGACCCGACTCTGGATCAGCCCGCGCATCACCCCGACATGGTCGGTCATGCCGAGCGCGCTCGCGCCAATCAGTCGATCGTCGGCGAACTGCAGGTTGATGTAGCGGAACGACTCGGGCGCATAGAGCTGCGCCGACTCGCCACCATCGGCACCCATCCACAGCCCGAACGAGGTCGAGATCAACCCCAGCGTATCGAGGACATTCATGTTGACACTGCCCTGATAGCGGATGGGCCGGCCGCACATGTTGAGCGCGGCAATCCGGCCATGATCGGCCGCTGTCGGCTGCACCGCATGCACCGCCTGACCGCCGGTCGAGAAATCGACCCCTTGCGCCACATCGCCGGCGGCGTAGATATCGGCAACGCTCGTCTGCAGATGGCGATCGACCAGCAGCCCCTGCTCGCAGGCAACACCCGACCCAGCCATGAATTCGGTGTTGGTCGCCACGCCGACGCAAACGATGACCAGATCGGCCGGCACCTGCGCGCCGTCGTCGAGCCGCACCGACAATGGCGAGCCCGCCGCGCCGGGCTCGACCGCCTCGACACGGGTGTCGGTGCGGACGTCGACGCCCTTGCCCTGGCACCAGGCCTTGATCAGCCCGCCGGCACGGGTATCCATCATGCGCGGCACCATGCGATCCTGCTGCTCGACGACGGTCAGCCGCGCACCACGGCCAACCAGCGCCTCGAGAATGATGCAGCCGATGAAGCCGGCACCGATCAGCACCACACTAGCACCGGGCGCGGCGCGCTGCATCAGTTGCCGGGCATCGGCGAGCGTCCAGCAGGTCTGAACGCCGGGCAGATCAACGCCCGGAATCGGCGGAATCACCGGATGCGACCCGGTGGCAACGAGCAGCCGGTCGTAGACCAGCTCCTCGCCGGAGTCGAGCCGGACGCGGTGGCGCCCGGGGTCGACGCTGCCGACGCGCACGTTGGTGCGAACGTCGATCCGTTGCTGCGCAAAGTGTGCCGGGTTCTTGCGCAGATACGTACCGGGCTCGTCGATCTGATCGACCAGTAGATAGGGAATCGCCATTCGCGAATACGGCGGCTCGGGTTCGCTGGTCAGCAGCGTGATGCCGGCCTCCGGGTCATGTTTGCGCAGCGTCTCGGCGGCAACCACGCCAGCCGGACCTGCACCGATAATCAGATGTTGCATATCTGCTCTCCTCCGCCTGCGGCATCGGAGCGCCCGGCTCAGAGGCCGAGGCGCTCGCGGGTGCTGTCGGTCAGTTCGCCAGAAGGCGTCCAGCCGCGCAGCGCGTAATACTCGGGCAGCATCGTGTCGAGCTCGTTGACCCGACCTGCCGCCGGACCGACGTTGGCGGCGTCCTTGCGCAGCCGCTTCGGCAGCGTGTCGTCCTTGCCGGTCAGCCCGGCGCGGAGGTTGAAGTCACGCTCCAGGTTCCAGATCCGCTCTCCGACCTCGAGCAGCGTGTCGGTACTCCAGTCGCCGTCGCAGGCGGCGTCGATCTGGGGAGAAATGTCGTCGAGCGTCCAGGCAAAGGTGGTGAAGACGCACAGGCCGCTCGAATCAACTGCTGCCGTCGCGTCCTGAAACGCCTTGACCAGCGCCGGTTTGCCGGCACTCTCGAGCGGATCGGTCTTCTCGGGGATACCGAGCACTTCGGAGGCGACGGTGTAGCCGCGCAGATGACAGGCACCGCGGTTCGACGTGGCGTAGGCGAGTCCCATCCCCTGGATGCCGCGTGGGTCGTAGGCGGGAAACTCCTGCCCCTTCACCGTCATCGACAGATCCGGATGGCCGAAGCGCTCGCAGAGCCGCTTCGAGCCGAGCCCGAGCAATTGCCCGAAGCCCTCACCGCGCGCGGTCAGTTCGGCGCAGGTGGCGAGCGCCTGTGCTGAGCCGAAGCGCAGCTCGATACCGCCGGTATCGGTGTCGGTGAGCGCACCGAGCTCGTACAGCTCCATCGCTGCGGCCACTGTTGCGCCGAACGAGATCGGATCGATACCGTCCTCGTTGCAGAGGAAATTCACATACGTCAGCGTGTCGAGGTCATCCACCCCGGTATCGCTGCCGAGTGCCCAGGCCGCCTCGTATTCGAGCCCACCCGAGTTGCCCCAGTATTCGGGCTTGTTCTGCACGGTGAAATGGCCCTGATCGACAGTCGAGATCCGACCACAGGCGATCGTGCAGCCGAAACAGGCGGCATTGGTGGTGAGGTTCGGCTTGTTGTCGCTCGGCCGCGGCTCGTGCATCGCCTCGGCGGAGATCCGGTGCGCGCCTTCGAACTGGACCTCACGCATGTTGCGCGTCGGCATGGCACCCATCTCGTTGATCACGTTCATCAGCACCTGCGTGCCGTAGGCCGGCAGGCCCTGGCCGGTGACCGCATTCTGACGCAGGACCTGCTTGCCCTGCTCGGTCGCCTGCATGAAACGCATCGGGTCCTTGATGTTGCCGACCCCGCGGGTGCCGCGGACAACCACCGCCTTGAGGTTTTTCGACGCCATGACCGTGCCGACCCCGGAGCGACCGGCGGCACGGTGCAGGTCGTTGACGATGGCGGCGTAGAGATTCCCCGCCTCGGCAGCGCGCCCGACACAGGCGATGCGAATCTGCGGATCCTGATGCGCGGTGCGCAGCTCCTTGTCAGCCTCCCAGATGCTCTTGCCCCAGAGGTGGTCGGCGGCGCGCAGCTCGGCGGTGTCGTCATGCAGCCAGAGGTAGACGGGCGACGGCGCTCGGCCTTCGAAGATGATCATGTCCCAACCGGCCATCTTGATCTCGGCGCCGATGAAGCCGCCCGAGTTCGAACAGGCGATAGCGCCGGTCAGCGGGCTCTTGCACACCACTGAATAGCGACCACCGGTTGATGCCATGGTGCCGGTCAGCGGACCGGTGGTCATGATCAACTTGTTGCCGGGCGACAGCGCATCGACCGCGGGATCGACCTCCTCGGCAAGGTACTTGCTCGCCAGCCCACGCTGGCCGAGATAGAGCCGAGCCCACTCACGGTTCAGCGGCTCGACGGTGGTGGTGCCTTCGGTGAGATTGACGCGTAGTACGTTTCCGGTCCAGGCCATGATCAGTGCCCTCCCTGCTGCGATCCTGTCATATAGACGTTGAGCTGCTTATCGGCCGGAGCGTTGGTCCGCGCCGGCCCCTCTGGCGCCTGCTGCGCCCAGGCGCGCATGCGCTCGTAACCACTCGATTCGACCGGAACATAGGTGATGGCGCCGGTCGGGCAGGCCTTGGCACACCAGGGATCACCGCCGCACAGGTCGCACTTCATCACCTTGCCGGTCTGCTCTTCATAGTTGACGGTGCCGAACGGGCAGGCAATGGTGCAGACCTTGCAGCCAACACACACGTCGGCGAGCACGTTCTTCGCGCCGGTTGCCAGGTCGACCACGATTGCCTCGACCGGGCAGGCGTGCATGCACCAGGCTTCCTCGCACTGCGTGCAGGTGTATGGCGTGAAACTGCCTTGTTCGTGAAAGGTAAAGACCTTGATTCTGGAGCGGGCGGGATTGAACGCACCGGTATTCTCGTAAGAACAGGCCATTTCGCACTGCAGACAGCCGGTGCATTTTTCCGGCTCGATGGACAGGGCTTTGAGCATGCTGCCTCCTCCTCTGATGACTGCTCCACTCGGCCATCAAGCCGATCGGAGGTGAGCCGCGGGTCTCGTTATTTGTCTAGGATCCAGATTTATCTTGGATCCAGATTTATCCAGGATCCAGCTGGTTCAGCCACTGGTTGGCCGATGACCGGCGCTGGTCGGAATCCCGCTTGCAGTCAAGCGTAGCGCAGTTTGCAGCGAGGTGCGAATCCGACATCTGTCGGGCAGTTATGGCATCATGAAGACGCAGACTCTTGACCGAATCGGATCAATCCATGCGCGCGACTCACACACTCCGGCAGGCCCGATCTTTCCCGCGGCAGATTCGCTGCGGTGTGCTGTGTCGGCGCGTGGCAATGCGCTGCACGCTGTTATCACTTGCACTCTGCGCCGCACTGGTCTCGACAGCGGTCGTGGCGCACCCGCATGCCTGGATCGACCTTGAGATCACGCTCGATATCGACGATCAGCAGCGTCTGTCCGCCATGCAGCAGCGCTGGACGTTCGACCCGATCTACAGCCTGCTGCTGACCGAAGACATGCCCGGCGCCGACGCACCGGCGGCGCGCACCGAGGCGCTTGACGCCATGCTGGCACAGCTCCTCGGCAATATCGCCGAGTATGGCTACCTCACCGAACTCTGGCATGGCGATCACCAGGTCGACAGTGCCGGCGTGCATGCGGCGAGCCTGTCGATCAATGGCGACGATCGGCTAGTCATGGCGTTCACGCTGATGCCCGAGCAGCCACTGCATCTCGGCGAGGCACCACTGCACTACCGCATCTATGATCCGGTTTTCTACATACACATGCTGCATGGTGATTCCGCGATGATCACGCTGACACAACCTGGCGAGAACGGCCAGCGTGACTGCTCGGTGTCGCTCAGACAACCACGCCCCAGCGCGAGCGCCATCGCCCGGGCCACCGCTGTTGATTTCGGCCAGGCCAGCGCGGACGGACTGGGGCGGCATTTTGCCGAAACCGTGAGCGTGCAATGCGATTGATACAGTTCCGACCCCGCAGCTTGCGCCGCTTCGCGTTGTCAGCCTGTTTATTCTTGCTGACGTGCGTTGCCGCCTTGATGGTGAGTGCAGCGGCAATCGCCGATCCGGCGCCAGCCAGTCCGTTCATGAATCTCGAGCGCAGTGAGCAGACGGGTGGCGACGGGTCGGCCAACGCGGCGAGCGACGACTCGCTTGGGGTGATGACGCGGCTCCTGATCATGCAGCATCAGCTTCAGCAAGGACTGAATGCCCGGATTCGCGCACTGCACCAGCACAGCGGGCCGGAAACCGCCTGGCTGCTGATCGTCGCGAGCTTCGTCTACGGGTTTGTCCATGCCGCCGGTCCGGGGCATGGCAAGATGGTCATCGGGAGTTATCTGCTGAGCCACCCCGGGCGGCTGCGCAGCGGGTTGTTGCTGTCGTGGCTTGCGGCGTTGCTGCAGGCGCTGACGGCGGTTGTTCTGGTCTTCGGGCTGATCACCATCGCCGGCATGCTGAGCCGCGACGCGCTCGCAAGCGCCGCAACCGCCGAGTTGCTCAGCTTTGGTCTGATCGCCCTGCTCGGCATGGCGCTGGTGGGGCGCGCTGCGCGACGACTGATCGGCACGCGGAGACAAGGCGCTGCGACACCAAAGCCCGATCAGCACGCGCATGCACATGGCCATGCGCATCAACACCACCATGCACATGACGCTGCCGACAACTGTTGTGGGCATGCCCACCATGTGGTGCCGAGCGACGGCGGGCGCTGGCCGATGGTGGCGACCGTGCTGGCAGTCGGCTCGCGGCCCTGCACTGGTGCGGTGCTCGTTCTTCTTGGAACCCACCTGCTCGGTCTGTGGGTCGCCGGCATCATCGCGGTGTTTGCGATGGCGGTCGGTACGGCATTGGCGATCAGTCTGCTCGCCACGCTCGCGGTGCATGCCCGCAGCCTGGCGCTGCGCCTCGTTGGCCAGCGTGTCGGGTCCGACAGGCTGCAAGCGATTGGCGATGTGCTGGCACTGATCGGCGGGCTGGTGATCCTGACCATTGGCGCGCTGCTCGTGCTCGGCGCCTGGACCAGCCCGGGCCCCGTGCTGGTCCGGTTCTGATTCCGACCACAGTGTTGTCGGGGGCGTCCAGGTCGCCCGTTCTGCCACCCTCCACCGGAGAAGCCAGATGTTGTGGATACTGCTCACACTGATCGGTGTACCGCTGATTGAACTGTTCATCCTGATCGAGGTCGGATCGGCGATTGGCGCGGTGACCACGATTTTGTTGTGCGTGGCGACAGCCGTTCTCGGCACCGCCCTGCTCCGTCAGCAAGGCTTGCGGACGCTGCAACGCGCGCAGCAGAGTCTCGATCGCCGCCGTCTGCCGGCGATTGAACTGCTCGAAGGCGTTGTGCTGGCATTGGGCGGTATTGTACTGCTGTTTCCGGGGTTTGCGACAGATGCCCTCGGTTTCGCCTGCCTCCTGCCGCCCACTCGCCGGCTACTGGTCGGGCTGATTCTGAGCCGTCTGCGGATGCGGGTGGTCGCCATGGGTGGTGTCGGTGATGTCGACGCTGATGTGCCAGCGCATGACCGGAGCGCGCCGCGATCCGAGCGTCGGCCCCGAATCATTGACGGCGAGTACCGGAAGCGCGACGCTGATAGAGAGGATTGATCAGACGGACTGATCAGACAGGGGCGATTCAGGGCTGGCTGAATGCAGCACCCGAGGATCAGCAAGCGCATTGCGGAGACGTGTCGCCGCGAGCTGCACCGGCATCTGACCAACGGGGGATTCATGAGCGGGTACGAGACACGCCAGTCACGACGGCGCTACGCCTTGCCGCATCGCTTGTTGCACTGGGTGGTTGCGCTGATTCTGCTCGGTTCGGCGGCAACCGGAATGACGATCGGCATGCTCGGCTTCGAGGGCGTAATGGATGCCTTTGGCCGGGATGGAACCAACCTGCTGTATACCTCGCATAAATCGCTCGGTATTGCGGTGCTCGGCTGCATGCTGTTGCGACTGGCCACCCGCGTCGGCTACGGCAGGCCTGCATACGGGCGACCGCTGCCGCTCTGGCAGCAACTGGCCAGCACGGTCTCGCACGGCACGCTGTATGTGCTGTTGTTTATCGTGCCGGTTCTGGGGTGGCTTGCCACCGGCTCGGGTGGCTTTCCGGTGCAGTTCCTCGATTATCATCTGCCGCCGTTGATCGGCCGTGACGATGCGCTATCGGCACAGCTGTTTGTCTGGCATGGCTGGCTGGCGCGCGCGCTGTTCGCCTTGATTGTGATCCACGTGCTGGCCGCGCTGCAGCACTGGCTGATCCGCCGCGACGAGGTCATGGGGCGAATCAGCCTGTTCCGGCAGGATAACGCCCCGTTGTGACGCTAACGCAACTGCTCGCATCACCGCAGGCTGTCACCGTGCTGGTTCCGCTGACTGTCGGGCTGGTGCTCGGATTGCTGTTCGCCTGGCTGCTGCCGCGCTGGACCGGACTCGCGTTGATCGGCGGCTTTTTTTCGGCTGCGACACTGATCGAATCCGGGTTGACCCCCGGTTTCACCGGCAGCGTCAACAAGATCATGTTGCTCGGCATTGCGGCAACGCTGCTCGGCGCGCTGCTCGACGTCCGCCCCGAACTGCTCACCGCTGGTCGTACCGCGCGCGTCCTGCCGGTGGCTGTGACCGCGTTGCTTGCCGGCGTGGCCGGTCTCTGGCTGCTGTGGCCGTTGCTCGATCGACTGGAGGGCGTCGCGTGGCTGGGTGTCGCGCTGACCGCTATGTTCTACCCGGCCTGGCTGGTCGGCTGGGTGGCTGCGCTGGCGCGCGCTGGCGCACTGGGCGAGCAGCGTGCAACCATGCTAGTTGCCGCGGTGGCGCTCACCACCGGGGCCGCCGCACTGCTTGCAGCGTCTGCCCGCATCGCGCAGTTGAGCCTGGCGCTTGGTGTCGCCACGCTGGCGCTGCTGCTTGTCCTGATCATCCGGCCCGGCGTGCGCGTGTCGACCATTGCCCTGCTGCCCGCCAGCCTGCTCGCCGCGTTGCTCGGTCTCGCCGCCGCCGGGTTTGCCTGGCCGCCATTTGGCCGCATCGACTGGACAGTGCTCATGGCATTGGCGGCGATGGCGCCACTGGCAACGCTGGCGCTGCCACACCTGCGCCTTGCATCTGCACGCGGGCAGGTGCTGATCACCTGTCTGCGCGCCGCGCTCTGGGTCCTGCCGGCAGTGGCGCTGGCGGTCTGGCTGGTGGTGCGCAGTGGCGCTGGCGGCGGCTCTGGCTATGGCTAGCGACGCCTCACGGCGCAGCAGCACCAACTTGTTCCGTTTCCCGGATGCTCCGCATCCTGCAACAACACAAAGGAGAGAAGTTCATGCGTCAGTCAATTCTGGGCGTACTCGGTGCACTCGCGCTGGTCTCAACGCCACTTGCTGCCGAGGAAGTGTTCGACCTCGACCTCTCGCACGCCTACGCCCATTTCGGCGTCAGCCACCTCGGTTTCTCGACCACCTATGGCCGTATCAACACCACCGGCGGCGAGTTCACGCTCGATCTGGACGCGATGACCGGTGCGATTGCCGTTGACCTCGACCCGGCGTCGATCGACACCGGCCACACCGAGCGCGATAACCACCTGCGTTCACCCGATTTTCTGAATGTGGTCGAGTTTCCGGTGATGCGCTATGTCAGCGAGACTGTCGAACTGACCGAATCCGGCGGCAGCGTGCAGGGCGAGCTGACGCTGCACGGTCAGACACGCAGCGTCCCGCTGACGATTACCGCCTGGCACTGCGGCGACAACCCGATGAGCGGAGTCCGCACCTGCGGATTCGATGCCACCGGGACCTTCGAGCGCTCCGACTTCGGTATGCGTTATGCCGTTCCGGCGGTCGGCGACACCATCACCGTGATGATCGGCATCGAAGGAACGCTACGCCAGTAGCGGCGTTGCCCTGCCAGCCGCCCGCCGCTCAGCAGACCGCTTCCTGACAACGGCGGTAGAACTCCGCCGCCGACCGAGGGTAAGAACACAGACGATGTCGACCGGATTCAGACGGGTGTTGCGACGACCGACGGCGACTCAACTGGTGTTCGTCGCCATCTGTGTGCTGCTGATTGGCTGGATCGGCAGCGGGTTGATCGGGCGCGGCAACCAGGGACCGATCGAGCGTGTCGATCCACCACCACCATCGGTGGCCGTCAGCTGGAGTGAGGCCGAGCCAGTTGTGCGCACCATCACGTTGATCGGTGATGCTCAACCGAGCCGACAAATGACGCTGCGCACGCGGACCGACGGTATCGTCGAGGGCATGACAACGGTCGGCGTACGTTTTGCTGCAGGTGATGCCGTCGGCCGCCTGTCGATCGATGACCGTGAAGCGCGTCAGGCCCGTGCAGAGGCGCGACTGGCGTCGGCGCAACGCGACCTCGACAGTGCGGAAGCGCTTGCAGAGGGCGAGTTTGTATCGCGCTCCGATATCGAGGCACGGCGTGCCGAGCTGGCTGCGGCGCGCGCCGAACTGCAGGCGATCGAACAGGACATCCGCAACACCACGCTGCGGGCGCCGATCGACGGCGTCGTCAACCGGGTCTTCGCCGAACCAGGTGCCGTGGTCGGCGTCGGCAGCGAGATTCTCGAGATTGTCGATAATGATCCGCTGCTCGCCGTCGTCCACGTCCAGCAGCGAGCCGTCTCGCGGCTGCAGACCGGCATGGAGGCGGAAGTCCGTTTCATCGGCGATGAAACACGCAGCGGCACCATCCGCTTCATCGCACCGATCGCTGACGCCGTCACCCGCACCTTTCGTGTCGAGATCGAGATTCCCAACACCGACCAACCGCTTCCCTCCGGGCTCAGCGTCGAGGTGACGATACCCACCGAGACAGTTGCCGCGCACCGGATCTCGGCCGCTCAGATTCGCCTCGATGACCAGGGACGCACCGTCGTGCAGACGGTCGACACCGACGAGCGGATTGCGCTGGTTCCGGTGCAGGTGGTCAAGGCACGCGCCGACGGACTCTGGGTCAGCGGCCTCGATGCGCGCGCCAGACTGGTCACCATCAGCCGCGGGCTGCTCGGCGCCGGGCAGGCGGTGACAGTTCGCGATGTTCCCGACGCGGCCGACCAGACCCCATCGCGCATGCGCACCGGGGGCGTCGATGACTGAGCACCGGGCTGCTGCCGGTGCAACCGCGGGCGCTCTGGCCGCGCTGTTTTCGCGCAAACGCACCCTGTTGCTGTTGCTCGTCGTCCTGCTGTTCGCTGGCGGTGTGTCGTATGTCACCATCCCCAAGGAAGCCGCTCCCGACATCGATATTCCGTTCTTTGTCGTCAATCTGAGCTACCCGGGGATCACCGCCGAGGACAGCGCCAGACTGCTGGTCGAGCCGATGGAGCGACGCCTGCAGAGCATGACCGGGCTGCGGCAGATGACCGCGCGGGCCGGCGAAGGCTTCGCTGTCATCATCGTTGAATTCGACCCCGGATTCGATCAGCAGACCGCGCTGCAGAGTGTCCGTGACGAAACCGACAACGCAAGGCCCGACCTGCCCGGTGGTGCCGAGCCGCCGATGGTGCAGGAAATCGACCTGTCGCTGTTTCCGGTGCTGACCATCGCGCTGTCGGGCGAGATCACCGAACGCGAGCTGATTCGGGTCGCCCGTGATCTGCAGGATCGACTCGAAACGCTCGCGGGCGTGCTGGCGGTCGATCTCTCCGGCGACCGCGACGACCTGCTCGAAATCATCATCGATCCGCTGGCGATGCAGTCATATGGCCTCTCGCCCACCGAGATCAGTCAAGCAGTGCGTAACAACAACCAGCTCGTCACCGCTGGCGCGCTCGATACCGGCAGCGGGCGTGTTGGCGTGACGATACCGGGCATGATCGCATCGCCCGCCGATGTGCTGGTCATGCCGGCGCAGATCAGCGAAACCGCGGTGGTTCGCGTCGAGGATGTTGCCGAGGTGCGGCAGACCTTCCAGGACGCGGTCACGTACGCACGACTCGACGGCCAGCCGACGCTGGCCGTCGATGTTCGCAAGGGCGGTGGAGTCAATGTCATCGAGACGGTGGCAGCGGTTCGGACAGCCATCGCCGAGCTGCAACAGGATTGGCCGGACAGCATTCGCGTTGACTTCCTGCAGGATCAGGCCGAAGACATCCAGACGCTGCTCGGTGATCTCGAAAACACGGTCATCAGCGCGATTGTCCTGGTGATGCTGACAGTCATCCTGGTGCTCGGGCTGCGTGCATCGCTGCTCGTCGCCATCGCTATACCGGGAGCATTTCTGAGTGGCATCCTGGCGATCGACATGCTCGGCTTCACGCTCAACATCGTGGTGTTGTTTGCACTCATTCTGGTCATCGGCCTCCTGGTCGACGCCACCATCGTGGTGGTCGAACTCGCCGAGCGTTATCGTGCCGAGGGCCGCCTCGATGCCTACCTCGCCGCCGCGCAGCGCATGGCCCTGCCGCTGATCGCATCGACAGCAACGACGCTGGCGGTGTTCATCCCGATGCTGTTCTGGCCCGGCATCGCCGGGCAGTTCATGCGCTACCTGCCGGCAACAGTCATCGTGACACTCAGCGCATCGCTACTGATGGCGCTGGTGTTTGCCCCAATCATCGGCGCGTTGCTGAGCGCACGCAGCAGGCCGCCAGCCGTGTCGCACAAGACCCAACCAGGCGCACTCACGCTTGCCTACCGTCAGGCGCTGCAATTTCTGGTTGTGCGTCCCGGGTTCGCGGTCGGCATGAGCATGCTGGTGCTGCTCGGCGCGGCAATCGCCTATTCGGCGCTGGGTCAGGGGGTCAACTTCTTTCCGGCGGTCGAGCCCGAGCGTGCGCAGATACAGATCCAGGCCGACGGCAACCTGTCGGTGCAGGAGGCCGATCGACTGGTGCGGCTGGTCGAGAACGCTGTACTCGGTCAACCCGGCGTCGACCGCGTGTACGCCCGCACCATCGGTTCGATGGAGACACGGCTCGGTGCGAATCTGGCCCCCGACATCATCGGCACGCTGCAGATCGATTTCGACGACTGGCGTCAGCGCGAGCTGGCGGCAGTGATTCTCGATCGGATTCGCGACGCCACCGACACACTCCCCGGTCTCGGCATTCAGATCACCGCGCAACAGGCCGGCCCCGGCGAGTCGCGTCCGGTGCAGATTCAGCTGGCATCGGCCGATCGGCAACGCTTGCCCGACGCCGCGCAGCGGCTGAAGGCCTTGATGCAGCAACAGCGCACCTTCACCGACATTGCCAGCGATGTCCCACAGCCGCACCCGGAGCTCCGGCTGCAGGTCGACCGCGAGCAGGCGGCGCGCGCCGGCGTCGACATCAACATGCTCGGCAACACGGTGCAGCTGTTGACCACCGGGTTGCTGCTCGGCAGCTACCCGGCACCGTTCGCCCGCGATGAAATCGACATCCGCCTGCGCTACCCGGTCGAGCAACGCAACCTCGCCCGGCTGAACGATCTGCGCGTGACCACACCCGGCGGGCAGATTCCGGTCGCCAACTTCGTGACCTTCGCGGCGTCACCTGCGGCGTCGGTGATCAACCGGGTCGATGCGCGCAACGTGCAGACCGTTTCCGCCGGGCTCGTCGCCGGCACCACGGTGGCGGCCGAACTCGCCCGACTCGATCGCGCCATCGACGCCGACGGCCTGCGCGATGCCGTCGAGGTGCGCTTTGCCGGCGAACTCGACGATCAGCAGGAGGCCGCGACGTTTCTCCTCCAAGCGTTTGTGGTGGCAATTCTGCTGATGGTGCTGGTCCTGCTGACGCTGCTCAACAGCGTCTTCCAGAGCCTGCTGGTGCTCTCGGCGATTGTCTTCTCGGTCGCCGGCGTCCTGCTCGGGCTGCTGATCCGTCAGGAGCCGTTTTCGGTGGTGATGAGCGGTATCGGCATACTTGCGCTGGCCGGCATCGTCGTGAACAACAACATCGTGTTGATCGATGCCTGGAACGCGCATCGCCGCAGCGGCAAGTCGCCGATCGACGCCGCACTCGACGCCGGCACCGAGCGGCTACGCCCGGTGCTGCTCACCGCCATCACCACCATCGTCGGGTTGATGCCGATGGTGCTCGGCCTCACCATCGACATTCCCGGCCGCGACCTGATTATCGGCGCGCCCTCCGGGCAGTTCTGGATTCAGCTCGCCACCGCTGTCGTCGGCGGGTTGAGCGTCGCGACGTTCATCACCATCCTGCTGACCCCGGCGCTGCTCGCCTGGGACGGCAACCGGCGACTGCGTAAGTCATCAAATGCGTGAGGAAAAGCGCGACACCGTCGTTGCTGGCCTCGGCATCGGGCCATTGCCGTTCCGCATCACTCGGCGCTAGCCGACCTCGACCCACTCGAAATGCGCTTTGCGCAGCCGCCGCTCACCCTGCCAGCGGTACGCGCAGAGCTTGCCCGGCGCGGCCGGTGAGCGGCGCCGGGTGGCGACACTGTAATCAAGACAGGCGATCGTCGGCGTCAGCGGCGCCGGCTGCCCGGTCAGCCAGTAATGGCCGATGAACACCGGTTTGTCTCCCGGATAACCGGGCTGCTGCGCAACCGGCGCAGGCGTCTCCGGCAACTGCTCGCGCAACGCGCGCGGCACCATCGCCAGATCGCGGTAGCTGCGCGCCTGCGGCTCCCACCAGCGGGTGCGCACCCGCCGCCGCATGTTGCCCTCGCCGTCGACGAACAGAAACGGCTCGGGCAACGTCAGCTCGATGCCCTTCAGCACCGTTTCGGCGTCGATGAACGCCGGTGTTCCGGGCCGGGCAATCTCCGACCAGGCAGCGGGGCGGATCCGCCCCTGCGCATCGAGCTTGCGGGTCAACCGCGCCAGCGCACCGGCATGCCAGCAAGCGTGCACGACGCGGATGCCGGGCAGGTCGAGGTACAGCGGCAGGCGCTGGAACCAGCGCACCCACTCGGCATGCGCAGCGCTGCCCTCGCCGACCTGCTCGAGAAACGCCTGATGGTGTCCGCGATTGCGCGTGGTGTGCGGGCGCAGCCAGTGATTGCGGCGCTGTGGATCCGGCAACGCCCAGGCGACAGCGTTGAACTCATGGTTTCCCATCACCGCATGCGCCGCACCGGCATCGAGCATCGCGCGGGCAATGCGCAGCGTTTCCAGCTGCTCCGGGCCGCGATCGATGAAATCACCGACAAACACCGCCTTGCGCACCGGATGCGACCACACGCCATGGCGCTGACGGTAGCCGAGCGCGGCGAGCAGCTGGCGCAGGGGTTCGGCGTGTCCGTGCAGATCGCCGATCAGGTCGTACATGCCCGCGCCCTCATCGCTCAAATCGCGGTGTCGCGCATCAGCGTGAGATAGCGTTCGCGCAACGCCATCGTCACCGGCCCGGGACGGCCATCACCGATCGCGGCACCATCGATGCGCACAACCGGGCTGACGAAACCGGTCGCCGAGGTCATGAACGCTTCCTTGGCATGCAGTGCATCGTCAAGGCTGAACGCGCCCTCCTCGACCTGCAGGCCGCGCGCCTCGGCGACCGACAGCACCGCCTCGCGGGTAATGCCGGCGAGAATCTCGCGTGACAACTGGCGCGTACGCACCACACCATCGGCAGTGACGATCCAGGCGTTGGCCGACGCCGCCTCGGTGATCAGCCCGTCGCGCTGCATCCAGGCGTCGTCGGCACCGGCGCGCGCCGCTCGGCTCTTGACCATGCAGGCGTAGAGCAGCTGCGTGGTCTTGATGTCGCTGCGCTGCCAGCGCAGATCGTCGTGGACGGTGACGTGGAGGCCGCGCGCGACAAGCGGATCGTCGAGAAAGGTCTTCTTTTGCGTGAACAGCACAACGGTCGGCGATGTTTGTGGGTCGGGAAAGCGGAAATCGCGATCGCTGACGCCACGACTGACCTGCAGATAGACCAGTCCCTGCTCGACGGCGTTGGCGGCGACCACCGCACGATGCGCCTCGAGCAGCGCCGCGTCGGTCATGGGCAGCGTCAGATCAAGCTCACCCAGCGAGCGGCGCAGCCGTGCCAGATGGCCACGGAAGTCGATCAACCGCCCATCGAGCACGGCAGTGACTTCATAAACCGCATCAGCAAAGACGAAACCGCGATCGAACACCGAAATCTGCGCCTGATTTTCCGGAACCAGACGATCATTCAGGAATACTTGACGCATGCTGACGACTTCCTCATCGTTGATGGCTGTGATTGCTTCGACCTCTGACAAATGGTAACCGATTCGACATGCTCAAGACGCCCTATCTGTTGTTCATCGGTGACGCCCCTGACCAGCTTGCCATCAAGGTCGCGCAGGGAATTGTCGACTGGCGGCCCGAGCATGCGCTCGGCCAGCTGGCGCTGCCCGGTGCCGGCGCCACGCTCGGCGTGCCGCACCTGACACTCGCCGAAGCCCGCGAAGCCGGCGCGCAGACGCTGGTCATCGGCGTCGCGAATCGTGGCGGCATCATCAGCGCGGCATGGAAGTCGGTGCTGCTTGAAGCCATCGCCATGGGTTACGACCTCGCATCAGGTCTGCACAACCACCTCGCCGACGAGGCCGACCTGGTCGCTGCGGCGCGTGAGCACGGCGTCAGCCTGCACGACGTGCGCCGTCCGCTCGGCGATTTCCCGATCGCCACCGGCGAGCCACGCAGCGGGCGCCGCTGCCTGACTGTCGGTACCGACTGCTCGGTCGGCAAGATGTACACCGCGCTTGCCATGGACGCCGAGATGCGCCGCCGTGGCCTATCGAGCGCGCTGCGCGCCACCGGCCAGACCGGCATTCTGATCACCGGTGAGGGCGTGCCGCTCGACGCGGTGGTTGCCGACTTCATGGCCGGTGCCATCGAACAGCTGAGCCCCGCCGCGGCGGCCGATCACTGGGATCATATCGAAGGCCAGGGCAGCCTGTTTCACCCCTCCTACGCAGGGGTGACGCTCGCGCTGATCCACGGCGCGCAACCCGATGCGCTGATCCTCGGCCACGAGCCGACGCGTGAGCACATGCGCGGCCTGCCCGGTCGGCCGTTACCCTCGCTCGCCGAGCTACGTGATCTGGCACTGACCAACGCGCGCATGGTCAACCCCGATGCGCAGGTGGTCGGCGTGTCGGTCAACACCCAGCACCTCGATGCAGCTGCGGCGCGGCAATGTCTCGACATGATCGAGCAGTCGCTCGCGCTGCCGACGGTTGATCCGTTCCGTGACAGTGCTGCACGGCTGGTCGACGCCGCGCTCGCTGCATTCCCGGCATGAACACTGCTGTCGACCGGCCGCCGCAGGCCCGCCGGCGGCGCGTCGCGATGGAGATCTTCCCGCTTGCCCAGCGCTTCATGATCGCGCGTGGCGCGCGGACCGAGGCGCGCGTGGTGGTGGTCGAGGTCGAGGTCGACGGGCTGATCGGCCGTGGCGAGTCGGTTCCGTATGCGCGCTACGGCGAGTCGGTCGACAGTGTTATCGCCGCCATCGAGCGTCTGCCGGCGGTGATCGACCGGCAGCAACTGCAGACCTTGCTGCCAGCCGGTGCGGCGCGCAACGCCGTCGACTGCGCGTTGTGGGATGTCGAGGCCAGGCTGAGCGGTCGCCCGGTCTGGCAGCTGGCCGGACTCTGCAAGCCCGGCCCCGAGCTCTGCGCCTACACGCTGTCGCTCGAGCCGCCGGAGGCGATGGAAGCGCAGGCGCGGCGTCATGCGGCCCGCCCGCTGCTCAAGATCAAACTGGGAACGCCAAATGATCTGCCGCGGCTCGAGGCGGTGCGCCGTGGCGCACCTGACAGCCGGTTGATCGTCGACGCCAACGAAGGGTGGAGTGTCGACGACTACTGCCGGCTGCTGCCTGCGCTGCAGCGCCTCGGCGTCAGCCTGGTCGAACAACCGCTACCGGCAGACAATGACGCCGCACTTGCCGAGCTGCCTCGCCCGGTCCCGCTCTGCGCCGACGAGTCGTGCCACGACCGCGCCTCGTTGCCGGCGCTGATTGGCCGCTACGACGCGATCAACATCAAGCTTGACAAGACCGGTGGGCTGACCGAAGCGCTCGCCTTGCGACAGGCCGCCGAGGCGGCCGGCCTGTCGATCATGGTCGGCTGCATGGTGGCGAGCTCGCTCGCCATGGCGCCCGCGGTGCTGGTCGCGCAAGGCGCAGCGATTACCGACCTCGACGGCCCACTGCTACTCGCCACCGACCGCGTGCCGGGGCTTGATTACCGTGGCCATCACGTGCATCCTGCGCCACCGGCTCTCTGGGGTCAGTCATCGGGGAGCTCACCGTAGCGCATGTTGCGCATGCGCTTCAGTACTCTCTGCATCTCGCTGTCTGACAACACCGGCGGCTCGCCGAGCTGCAGCGCGTGCAGATACATGGCGGCCAGCGTCTCGACTTCGACGGCGAGCGCCAGCGCCGCTGCCGGGTCCGCGCCCAGCACCACCTGGCCATGGTGGGCAAGCAGGCAGGCGCGTCGATTGACCAGCGCTTCGGCGGCACACCGTGACAGCTCCCGGGTTCCGAACGTGACATATGGCGCGCAGCGGATATCAGCGCCACCGGCGATTGCCACCATGTAATGAAACGGCGGTATTCCCCGACCGTGGCAGGCGAGTGCTGTTGCCTGTATCGAGTGGCAATGCAGCACGGCGTCGACGTCGCTGCGCTGCGCGAGCAGCTCGGCATGCAGGCGCCACTCCGATGACGGCTGACGCGGCACGCTGTCAGCCGCCCGTTGGCCGCCGCTGCTGGCGGATTCCAGCAACAGACGCTGTGGCGTCGGTAGGCTGTGCCCATCGACATCGATTGCCAGCAGATCACACGCACCCATCCGATCATACGGCAGCGAACCGGGCGTGATCAGCAAGCCTCCGGGAATACGCACCGACAGGTTGCCGGATGTACCTTGGTTGAGCCCGCAGGCGTTCATCTGCCGCGCTGTGGCAATCAGCGACTCGGCACGTGCCAGCAGCAGGTCTGTCGTCACGGCGTGCGTCTGTTCGGGCAGGACGGTGTCGGGCATGGTCTTCGCTGAGATTGGCGGCTTTGGGAGTATTGTCAGCATACCGCGTGTTACCCACCGGCGATACCGGAGGCACCATTGGAGAAACGACGACCCCATGCACCCCGCACAACGCAGCTCGGTTCGCACCGGGATGATTCTGATGATCGTGGCGATGCTGATCGTGCCGTGGATGGATGCGATCGCCAAGCTGCTGACCGACGCCCACTCGCCGGGACAGATTGCCTGGAGCCGATTTGCGCTGCAGAGCGCGTTTCTGCTGCCGGTGATGCTGCTGACCGGGCGAGCGCTCACCAGCCCGCAGCACCTGCTGCATCTGGCCCGCGGAGTGCTGATCGGCCTGTCGATCATTCTGCTCACCTGGTCGTTCATGTACCTGCCACTCGCCAATGCCGTCGCGATCTTTTTCATCGAGCCGCTGATCCTCACGCTGCTCGCCGGATTACTCCTGCGCGAGGTGATCAGCCGTCAACGGCTGGTCGTCGTGATCATCGGACTTGGCGGCGCGCTGATCGTGATCCGCCCGAACTGGCAGGCGTTCGGCCCAGCGACACTGCTGCCGGTCGCCACGGCCTTCTGCTTTGCCGGCTACCTGTTGCTGACGCGCTACTCGTCGGTCAGCGAAGACGCGGTGCGCATGCAATTGTGGGCCGGCATCTATGCGGCGCTGGCGCTTGGCATCCTGATCGCCGTTGGCGATCGCGCCGGGATCGCGCTGTTGTCGGTGCAGTGGCCGGATGCCGTTGCCTGGCGCTGGATGGTGCTGCTTGGCGCGGTGTCGGCGCTGGGGCACGTGGTGCTCGCGTTCGCGTTTCGCAACGCCGGCGCGTCGACACTTGCGCCGTTCCAGTATCTGGAGATCATCATGGCCACCGCGCTCGGCTGGATGCTGTTTGCCGAGTTTCCCGATGCACTGACCTGGCTTGGCACGGCAATCATCGTCGGAGCCGGGCTGTACGTTTTCTGGACGGAGCGCGATGATGCGACGACTCGCTGACCTGATCGATCCGCATCGACCGGCAAGCGGTCCGCCTCCCGACACGCTGATGCGCTTTATCCACTGGGCGTTGCAGGGCGCCTGGCCGGTGCTGATCGGTGCGGCCGCGTTGTCGGCGATGGCGGGTGTCGCCGAGGTGCTGGCCGTGCTGATTCTCGGCCGGATCATTGATCTGGCACTCGCCGCCGGCCCGCAGGCGTTTCTGGCCACGCACTGGCTGGCGCTGCTCGGCTTTACTGTCTTCTTTCTTTTGTTGCGGCCGCTGGCGTTCGGTCTGGCGTCGGCGTCGAACACCATCGTCATCCAACCGAATGTCAATGTCCTCGTGCAATCGCGGCTGAACAGCTGGACGCTCGGGCAGTCGATGCCATTTTTCGACAATGACTTTGCCGGGCGTATCGCACAGAAACAGGTGCAGGCGGCACGGGCACTGACCGAGGTCGCCAATGAAACGGTCAACACGGTTTCATTTGCCGTGGCGTCGATTGTCGGCTCCGCGCTGCTGCTACTGTCCATCGACTGGCGGATGGCGCTGGTGTTGACGGTCTGGATGATCGGCTATTTCTGGCTGATTCGACTGTTTTTGCCGGCAGTGCGCGCGCGGGCGGGGGCACGCGCGAGTGCGCGCGCCATGGTCAGCGGGCAGATCGTCGACAGCATCAGCAACATCAAGACGGTCAAGCTGTTCGGGCATGCCGATCACGAGGAGCGCGAAGCGGCGCGGGGGCTCGACACGTTTCGTGACACCGCCGTGGCGTTCGGCGTGCTGCAGGCGACGTTCCGCTTCTCGCTGATGGCTTTTGCCGGCATGCTGCCGGTCCTGCTGATTGGCGGCACTGCATGGCTGTGGACACTGGGGCAGGCGTCGCCGGGCGATATTGCCGCTGCCGGAGGCGTGGCCATCCGCATCGCGCAGATGACCGGCTGGGTGAGTTTCGTGATCATGACCATCTACGGCGAGATCGGCGAAGTCGAGGATGGTATGCGCACACTGGCGGTCTCGCCGACGCTGGTCGACAAGGCTGACGCTCGCGCATTGCCGCCGCTGCGCGGCGACATCCGCTTCGAGGCGGTCGACTTCGGCTATGGCCGGCAACAGGGCGGCGTGACCGGCATTGATCTGCACGTGCATCCCGGCGAACGGGTCGGCATCGTCGGCGCCTCGGGCGCCGGAAAGTCGACGCTGGTCGCCTTGCTGCTGCGGCTCTATGACGTCGAGCATGGTCGGGTGCTGATCGATGGCCTCGACCTGCGATCGGTCACGCAGACCAGCCTGCGCCGGCAGATCGCCATGGTCACGCAGGAAACCGCGCTGTTCAACCGCTCGGCGGTCGACAACATCCGCTACGGACGTCCCGACGCCAGCGATGCCGAGGTCGAAGCCGCTGCGCGCGCCGCCGAAGCCGACGGCTTCATCCGTGACCTGGTCGACCATGCCGGCCGCCATGGCTACGCTGCACACCTCGGCGAGCGCGGCGTGCGGCTGTCTGGCGGTCAGCGGCAGCGCATCGCGCTGGCCCGCGCATTTCTGAAGGACGCGCCAGTGCTGGTGCTTGACGAAGCCACGTCGGCGCTCGACTCCGGCGTCGAGGCGCAGATCCAGCGTGCACTGAAGGCGTTGATGGCCGACAAGACCGTGCTCGCCATTGC
>LFIK01000153.1_pt1 | contig 46729 bp, 51 predicted proteins | sample 643401 | NCBI WGS metagenome assembly LFIK01 (sample SAMN03777447, study PRJNA286221) | soda lake metagenome | biome: soda lake; feature: Kulunda steppe; material: water; isolation source: sample T5-Br brine of Lake Tanatar-5 | place: Russia: Kulunda steppe | collected 2010-07
AGAGTAGGTCATCGTCAAGCTTCTATTCCAAAGCCCCGATCGCTGACGCGTTCGGGGCTTTTTCATGCCTGAAAGTATTGCGGAGCGCCGATCCTGTGGGGAAGGGGCTTGCCCCCGAAACAGGGCCCATACAACCCCATGGGGGCCAGCAGGCACGACCCCGTTATCAGCTATTACCCACCTTGTGGTTCTCCAGCGGATACCCCCGCTCACGATAGAACTGGTAGTGCTCTCTCTTGGCGGCCTTCAGGGCTTCTTCTTCAAATACCACCTCTATGAGGCGATTAAAGCGCGAGAAACTGACGGGCTGTTCATGGCCCAGGCAGATCATGACATCATGATGCTCGCCGCAGGCCTCGTCAGCACTGAGATTGACCGGCGCCTGACCCTGATCAAGCCGGTTGTGCGGTATGAAGGCGTCTGGCCGCAATGACCACAGCTTTTCATCCAGATGATCAACCCAGGCTTCATTGCAGTGAATCAGAATGCTGTGGCCGGCACGCCAGGCCTTGTCGGTCAGTCGGCAGACGTAGTCCATGGCCTGCTCGAGGTCATCAGTGCTGAGTATGTGAAAATCGACGCGCGTCATGAATACCCTTTGCAAGAATAACCGGGCTTTAAGGCCTGCCCGGGTTCACAGAGCGTCGCTCTACTGACCGGTCTGTGATTGGAGTTCAATTATAAGGCGCGGGGTACTGGTACGTCCCCGATTGTGCCGCTATGATGACAAAAGCGGGCCGTCATGGATACCGGCCAACTCATAAAATAAACACAACTAGAGTGATCACTGAATGAGCCACGATGATGTTTACGACAGTGCTCCCTGGCTGGGTGCGTACAGCGCCGAACAACTGGAAGCCTATAAAACGGAAAGTCTGCGCCAGTACCCCAGCCTGCCGGCCATGCTGGCCCATGCGGGGGAGACCTATTCCGATCATGTCGCCTTCACCACCAGTATGCCCAATGGCATGTCAGGTCGTCTGACGTACGCCCAGGTGGAAGAAATGTCCGACGCCTTCGCTGTCTACCTGCGAGAGTGTCTGAAACTGGAGGCCGGTGCCCGAGTCGCGGTACAGATGCCCAACTGCCTGACGCTGCCGGTGGTCGCGTTCGGTGTTCTCAAGGCCGGGTGCATTCTGGTGAATGTGAACCCGCTGTACACCCGCCGCGAAATGGAGCATCAGCTCAACGACAGCGGCGCGGAAGTTCTGGTCCTGATTGACATGTTTGCCGACAAGATGCAGGACATCATGCCCAACACGCCGGTTCGCCAGGTCGTGCTGACCAGTGTGGCGCAATGGTTCCCGACCGTGGTCAAAGCGGTATTGAAGGGTGTGCTCAAATACTGGAACAAGGTCATTCCTGCGCACAATCTGGATGTACACGGCATCGATACCGCGCTGGACCAGGGGCGCGCGGTCCGGGAAAGCCAGTCTGTCGATGTGAAAAGCTACTGGCAGGGTCTGTCCCAGGACGACACGGCGCTGCTGCAGTACACTGGCGGCACCACCGGGGTCAGCAAGGGCGCCATATTGACCCACGGCAATCTGCTGGGCAATCTGGCCCAGGTTGATGCCGTGGCCGGTCCTCATATCGAGAAGGGGCAGGAGTGCATTCTGACGGCGCTGCCCATGTACCACATCTTCGCCTTTACGGTGAATCTGCTGGCCTTCTACTACGCCGGCGCCCACAACGTGCTGGTGCCCAGTCCGAGACCGATCAAGAATTGTCAGCGAGCGTTCGACAACTACCCCATATCCTGGATTTCCGGGGTCAACACCCTTTATAACGCCCTGTTGAACGAAGAGTGGTTCACCGTCTATCCGCCGGAACACATCAAGGTGGCCCTCGCCGGTGGTACCGCCTTGCACAAGGCGGTTGCCGAGCGCTGGAAGAGCCTGCTGGGCACGCCCATCTCCGAAGGCTACGGCCTGACGGAAACCTCCCCTGTGGTGTGTTTCAACCCCATCGGCAAGGAACGGCCAGACAGCATTGGCATTCCGGCACTGGATACCGAGGTGCGGATTGTCGACGAAGAGGGCAGTACACAGCCCCTGGGTGAAGCCGGCGAGATGATCGTGCGGGGGCCTCAGGTCATGAAAGGCTACTGGAACCGGCCGGATGAGACCGAGAAGTCCCTCAAGGACGGCTGGTTCTATACCGGTGATGTGGCTGTCATGGCGGAGGACGGGCACTTCCAGATTGTTGATCGCAAGAAGGACATGGTTCTTGTCAGTGGGTTCAATGTCTATCCCAATGAGGTGGAAGACTGTATCGCTCGGATTCCCGAGGTTCAGGAGTCTGCAGTCATCGGCGTGCCGGACGAGCAGACCGGGGAAGCCGTCAAGGCCTTCGTGGTACTGCGTGAAGAGGGCGTTACGGCGCAGGACATCATCGCGCACTGCAAGAAGGAGCTCACGGCCTACAAGGTGCCAAAGACGATCGAGTTCCGCGATGATCTTCCCAAAACCCCGGTGGGCAAGGTACTCCGCAAGGAGTTGCGTCCCACTCAGGCTTCATCATGACCCTATTCTTCGGAGAACAATAATATGTTAAGTCCATTGGAAGAAACCCTGCTTGCGGTCATGATGATCGTCATCATGTACGGCATGGGCTCGTCCCTGACCTTCAAGGATTTCAGACTGTCCTTGCGCCATCCTCAGGCCGTGGCGGTCGGCTTTGCCTCGCAATACCTGCTGATGCCTCTGATTGCCTTCAGCCTGTCGCGTTTCCTGGGTCTCACCGGGCCGCAGACGGTTGGTATGGTGCTCATGGGCTGTATGCCGGGGGGTACTACCTCGAATATCTTTGCCTACTTCTCAAAGAGCCTGCTCAGCCTGAGCATCATCATGACGGTCTGCTCAACCCTGGCCGCCGTGGTCATGGTGCCGATACTGATGGAGTTCTACACAGCAGGCATTGACGACGCATTGCGTATTCCGCCCAGCGAAATCATCAGTCTGCTGTTTGTGTTGCTGATTCCAACGCTTCTGGGCATGTGGATGCGTCGGAAAAATGCCAACGTGGGCGCGGTGAGCGAACTGATCGGCAGTGTGATCGGGGTGATCGTGATTTTGTTCCTGGTACTGACCTGGGCGCCGCGTAACTGGCAGTTGCTCATGGATACGCCCTGGCAGGTGTTTGCGGCGGTGATTCTGCTGGGCCTGGTCGGCTTTACCTTCGGTTACCTGTTTTCCCGGGTACTGCGCCTGGCACCCCAGAAGGCTCGCACCGTATCACTGGAAACCGGCATTCAGAATGGCCCACTGGCGGCCTTGATTGTCACCCTGGTCTTCGCCGGTGAGTTGCAGCAGCAGATACTGCTGATTCCGGTGCTGTACTCCCTGTTCATCGTGCTGAACTCGACAGCCGTGACCTTCCTGTATCGCCACAGAACCAGAAAGGAAGAGCTGGCAAGGGACCAGGCCAAGATAGAGCCCACCAACTGAAGTGGCCTCCATTTTCTGTAGTGAGGGGGCTCGCCCCCGACTATAGGATACCTTGGCCTGTGGGGGGCCAACTGGCACCTTCCCCACAGTTAAAGCGGAAAATCTTCCTTGCGCAGCACGGCGATGCCGTGGCCGCCCCAGTCCAGTTCCACCCAGGTGAAAGGCAGTTCGGGGAAGGCGGCTTCCAGTGCCGGGGCGCTGTTGCCCACTTCGATAAAGATCACACCGCCCGGGTTCAGGTGCCTGGGCGCATCGGCCAGCAACTGGCGGGTCAGATCCAGGCCATCCTCCCCGGACCCCAGTGCCAGCGCAGGCTCCTGCTGGTATTCCGAGGGCATGTCGGCAAGGTCTTCCGCGTCCACATAGGGCGGGTTGGCAAGAATCACATCATACCGCTCCCCGTCCAGGCCCGAAAACCCGTCAGACTGCAGCGCCCGCACACGCCCCTCCACCTGGTGCCGCGTAATATTGGTCCGGGCCACGGCCAGCGCCTGTTCGCTGATGTCCACCAGGTCCACCTGCGCATCTGCAAACACATGAGCCGCTTCGATACCGATGCAGCCGGACCCGGTACACATGTCCAGAATACGATCCGGTTCGTCAACGACCCAGGGCTGCCCGGCTTCTGCCAGAATTTCCGCAAAGGGTGAACGAGGCACCAGCACATCCCGGGTCACGGCATAGGAGCGGCCCGCAAACCAGGCTTCACCGGTGATGTAGGGCAGCGGCAGACGTTCCTCGATGCGCTGCCCCAGCCACCGGGCGATCTGTTGCTTCTCTCTCGGCGTGACCCGCAGGCCCAACAATTCCGGGCCACCGTCCAGGGGTTGCGCCACGGCAGACAGCACGAGAAAGGTCGCCTCGTCCCAGGCATTGTCCGAACCATGCCCGAAATACACGCCCTGGCGCGTCATTTCACTGCTGCACCAACGGATGAAATCACCAATGGTGTGCAGGGCTTCGTATTCAGAGGCTGTTTGCCAGGCCGGCGCAGCCGCAGTCTCGCTCGACATCAGCCCACCTGCCCGGGTATGGGAGATATGGGCGGCTGTGCATCAATATTCTGTGCCCGGTGGCGCAACACATGGTCCATCAGTGTCAGCGCCATCATGGCCTCGGCGATCGGGGTGGCGCGGATACCCACACAGGGGTCATGGCGGCCCTTGGTCTCCACCGTCATGGCCTCACCCTGGCGGTTAATGCTTTGTCCCGGCAGGCGCAGGCTGGAGGTAGGCTTCAACGCCAGATGCGCGACGATATCCTGACCTGTAGAGATACCCCCCAGCACGCCACCGGCGTGGTTCGAGAGAAAGCCCTCGGGTGTCATTTCGTCGCGGTGTTCGGTGCCCTTTTGCGCCACACTGGCAAAGCCGTCACCGATTTCCACGCCTTTCACCGCATTGATGCTCATCAGGCCGTGGGCCAGTTCGGCGTCCAGGCGGTCAAAAATGGGCTCGCCCAGGCCGGGGGTCACACCGCTAGCGACCACTGTTATACGAGCACCAATGGAATTGCCTTCCTTGATCAGTGCCTGCATGTAGTCCTCCAGTTCGGGCAGGCGGTCCGGCTCCGGGCAGAAGAAGGGGTTGCTGTTTACCGCATTCAGGTCCACCGGGGCCAGTGTGATCGGGCCCAGTTGCGACAGGTAGCCGTGAATCTCGATGCCCAGGTGTTCGCGCAGGTATTTCTTGGCAATGGCGCCGGCAGCCACCCGCATGGCGGTCTCCCGCGCCGAGGAACGGCCGCCGCCGCGATAATCACGAAAGCCGTACTTCTGGTCGTAGGCATAGTCCGCATGGGCCGGGCGGTAGGTGTCCTTGATGTTGGAGTAGTCCTTGGAGCGCTGGTCGGTATTCTCGATCAGCAGACCAATGGGCGTACCCGTGGTCCGGCCTTCGAACACACCGGAGAGAATGCGCACCTCGTCGCCTTCACGTCGCTGCGTGGTATAGCGTGACTGACCGGGTTTGCGGCGATCCAGGTCGCCCTGCAGGTCGGCCTCGGTGAGGGCCAGCCCGGGCGGGCAGCCATCCACCACGGCGCCCAGGGCCGGGCCATGGCTTTCGCCGAATGAGGTCAGGGTGAACAGCTTGCCGAAGGTATTACCGGACATGGTGAACAGTCTCTCTTGTCAGTCGTCGGGTCTTGATGCGTGCAGAGTATAAAGAAAAAGGCGGATAATTGCTGTAGCCCTCTATAGTTATGGCTGTAGCCCTCTACAGTTATGGCTGTAGCCCTCTACAGTTATGGCTGTAGCACTCTACACTTGTGGCTGTAGCACTCTACGCTTATGACATGTAACAACGCTTGCCATGCTCATCATTGTGCTCCTACAATAAATCAACTCAACATTATTTCAGGTAATCGCAGGGTATGAGCATGGATCGCCAACATCCAACCGATCAGTCGTGGTACTTGGTTCAATGCAAACCGAGGGACTGCTTTCGTGCACAACGTCAGCTCAAGGATCAGGCCTATGACGCCTACCTGCCCACGCACACGGCCAAGCGGCGCAAGGCCCGTCAGATTTACTACGTGACCGAGCCACTGTTTCCGCACTATCTGTTTTTGCGGCTGCCAACCGACGTGAACTGGTCTGCAATCCGGTCTACCCGGGGCGTGAGTCATGTGGTCAGCTTTAACGGCAAGCCGGTGCCGGTGTCTGACCAGATTGTAAAGGGCATCAAACATCAGTGTGATGTGCTCAATGGTCTGGAACCCGAGCCGCTATACAGGGAAGGCGACCGAGTCGTGATCACCGAAGGCTGTTTTCGCGAACTGGAAGCCGTGGTCAAGACCACGCACAAGGACGAGCGCGTTGTGCTGCTGCTGGATCTGTTGAACCGGCAGCAGGAAATCGAATTGCCCGTCTCCTCGCTGGCGGGCCGATAAGGCGAACCTGACTATGGCGCTTGACCACACATGGAACAGGATACAGCAGCTGAGCGAACGCTTGCGTGTTGCTATCAAGGATGATCCTGATCGCGTCAGCGACATCTGGGCGGAACGCCAGGCACTGCTGGAAGACATACTGAACGAGTCCAGCCTGGCTGCCCTGTCGGCCGGAGATCTGGCCTGGTTGACAGAGGCGGTGGAACAACTGCAACAGAACGACCAGGCACTGATGAGTGAACTGTCTGCCAGTCAGCAGGCTGTGATGCAGGCACTCAAAAAGCAGCAGGGTGACGCCAAAGCCATCAGCGCTTATCAGAAACAACAATCTCAGCGATAACGGCCCTCGACCCCTGCTTAAAAAATCTTAAAAAATTTCTAAAGTCTCCCGACAGGCCGCCGCCAACCTTGACGTGAATGATGTGCAAACGGCGTCTCGGGCGAGTCGTCGGCATGTAACTGAGGAGACAACGTCATGGCACAGATAATCAATACCAACATCGCGTCAATGAACGCACAGCGTAACCTGAGTAGCTCTCAGAGCGCCAACGCAACCTCGCTGGAACGCCTGTCGTCTGGTCTGCGCATCAACAACGCAAAAGACGATGCGGCCGGCCTGGCCATTTCTACCCGCTTTGAATCTCAGACACGTGGTCTGGGTCAGGCGGTACGTAACGCCGGTGACGGTGTGTCCCTGGCACAGACCGCTGGAGGCGCTCTGCAGTCAATGACAGACAACCTGCAGCGTATGCGTGAGCTGTCTGTAAAGTCAGCCAACGGCACCAACTCGGACGATGACCGTATGGCGCTGCAGGCTGAGGTCAGCCAGCTGGTTGAAGAAATTGAGCGCACCGCAGAAGAAACCAACTTCAACGGCCGAAACCTTTTTGACGGCGGTTTTGAAGGTATCTTCCAGATTGGTGCCAACGCCGGGCAGACAGTGGGCGTCAGCATCGGTGAGCTGACCACAGATCGCCTTGGTACGTCAGATCAGGTCGGTGTCAGTGGTATCGGCACAGCTGACTCGCTCGCTAACGGTGACTTGAACATTAACGGCGTGGCGATTAACAACTCCACAGCTCAGGATGATTCTTTCTCGACTCAGTTGGCGGGTGCCAGCGGTATAGCGAAAGCCGAAGCCATCAATCGTGAGTCAGACGCTACTGGTGTGCGAGCGTTTGCCAATGCTACTGTTGCTAACGGCACCGAGATGGAAACCGGCGGCGGTGCTGCGGATCAAGATATCAATATCAACGGTGTGGACATCAGTCTTCAGTCAACAGTGAACGTGACCGATGGTGATTTGGCGGCGACGCGCTCGTCTGTCATCCAGTCAATCAACGCAGTGTCTGAGCAGACAGGTGTGGTTGCGTCCGATGGAGGCGACTCAAACGGCGTTATCCTGACGGCTGAAGACGGTCGGAATATCATTCTGTCGGCTGCCGACGGTGAGGAAGATTTGTCAGACTTTGGTTTGGCAACCGCTGTGGATAATGGGGATTTGGATGATAATGACGCACTGCGCGACGCGTTCGACGACAGTGAGGGTGTGTTTACCGCCGGGGTAACATTGGTTGCAGAAGGTCAGACCCAGTCCATCGACATTACGGGTGGTTTCGGGATTGGTTCCGGTGATTTGGAAAACTCCGGCTTCACTCGCGGGAGCTTTGATGCTCGAGTAGCTTATGCGACCTGTGAGGCCAATGTCCTTGACGCTGATGCTGACGTAGATGATGTTACGGCAGCGGCCTTGGAAGACGGCGACCTGGTGATCAACGGCGTGTCCATTGGTGCATCAACTTCGACAGATGATACAGCATCCAGTGGCACAGCTGATTCGTCTAATGTAGCAGCGTCTGGCATCGCGATAGCAGCTGCCATCAATCGATCCACTGACTCGACTGGTGTCACTGCAGAGGTTAACGCTACCCAGGTTGTAGGTGTTACAGAAGACACAGATGATATCGCAGCGACTCAAGGTGATGATCTGGATATCCTTATCAACAATGTTGATGTGGGGACTGTAGTATCCCAGGGTGATCGGGATGCGGATATTTCCAACACCATTGATTTGATCAACTCTAAATCGGGTCAGACGGGTGTGCGTGCGGAAAACAACGGTGAAGGTATCACGCTGTTGGCGGATGATGGTCGTAATATTAGTATTGCTATTGAGGGTACTGGTGACGCAGTCGCCGTGTCTGGGGCCGCTTTCGGTCTCGACTCAGGGGAGGTTGACGGCATTGGCGCAGGCGCTGATTTCGCTGCTGATGCAGCCACCACCTACTCCACGGTAACCCTCTCTTCCTCCAATACCATTGAAGTAAGTGGTGGTACCAACGGCACGGAAGGTCTGCAAAGCATCGGCTTTACCCGCGGTGACTTTGGCGGCGGTAACGACGGGCAGTTCCTGTCAGAAGTCGATATCTCGACTTTTGAAGGGGCGCAGGCGGCCATTACCGCCGTGGACAACGCACTGTCTACCGTATCAGCCGTTCGTTCTGACCTGGGTGCGATTCAGAACCGCTTTGAATCCACCATCAGTAACCTGGAAATCAACCGGGAGAATCTGAGCGCAGCCAACTCACGAATCCGTGACGCGGACTTCGCGGCAGAGTCTGCCGAGCTGAGCCGAACTCAGGTACTGCAGCAGGCCGGTGTGTCCATCGTGGCGCAGGCCAACCAGCGACCACAGCAGGCGCTGACACTGCTGGGTTAATATCCGGCACAACAGGCAGAAGGCTGAGGTCGGTCAGGGAATGACCGGCCAAAGCCTTCAACCAATGCCTGAACGACAGGGCAGTCAAGGTTTGGTGATTTCTTGAGGGTTTTGCAATGGCAAATTCAGTTGAACAGATCTCCTACGGGGTCGAACAACGTACTCAAGCACCTGCCGGCGTCGAATCCAGGAAAGAAGGGCCTGCCGGCAAGTTGTTGCCGGTACCGATCGCACAAGCGGTCAAGCAAAGGCCCGTTGGCCTGGTCAATACCGGACTGAAAGGCGACAAGGTTCCAGACATTAGTCTAGATGACGCGGTAGCACGCATTCAGGATTACTTTCAGGATACACGTCGCTCACTGGAGTTCAGGCTGGACGAAACAACAGGTATTACCGTGGTCTCTGTTTACGACAGGGCAACCGAGGAGTTGATTCGACAGATCCCCAGTGAAGAAGCGGTCTCCCTGGCACAGAAATTGAACCAGGAAGAACCACTGAGCTTGTTCAGAGCACAGGTGTAGGCAGAGTCGCAGGCAAATTGCTACATTTGCTTACAAAACAGGGTATAAAGTGTAGTGGCTATTGGCCGATACACTTTATGTCCTTAAGCACTGGCGTTTAATCCGGCCCAGAATGATCCCGATTCCAACATGATCATGACCCAGCAGGCCATGGACGCCAATCTGTCTGTCAACGGTCTGCAGATCACCTCCGAATCCAATGAACTCACCGAAGTGGCCCGCGGGGTAACGATCAACCTCAATGAGGCAACCAACGGCAGCACGGTCAATATCAACGTCAGCCGCGACCCGTCTGCCATGGTGGAACGAGTCGAAGGGTTCATCGAAGCCTACAACGAGTTCAAGGACCTGAATGACGAACTGACCGATTTTGATTCCGATACCGAACAGGGTGGCCTGCTGATTGGTGACTCGGCACTGCGCCAGGTCGAAAACCAGGTACGCGGGGCTCTGACCCAACTGGTCGATGGCATGGAAGACAGCAGTTTTCGCACACTGGCGGATATCGGCATCTTTACTGACCGCAACGACGATTTCAAGCTGGCGCTGGACAGCCAGAAGCTGACTCAGGCGTTCCAGACCAATATTGATGACATTACCCAACTGTTTGCGACCCAGACGCAAGCCAGCGATTCCCTGATCAATTATATTGCCAAGAGTTCAAACACCGAGCCGGGCAGCCGCGAAATCTTTGAAAGCGACAGCTTCAATCTGGAAAGCAATCCGGTGTCGTTTGACCTGACGCTGGACGGTGTCGGCGGCGCCAATGGCACCTACGGGATTACACTGGATGAAGACCTGTCCAACGTGCTGGACACCGAAGGTAATGTGGTCGAAGAGCGCGACCGCAATGACATGCTGTCCTTCATCAACTCGAAGCTTAACGCCGCCGGGCTGTCAGGTGTCGTATCGGCGAGTTTCAACGCCAGTAATCGCCTGGTGTTTTCCACCGATGCCGCCTCGGGTGAGGAAGACCGGCAACGTCTGGAACAGCGCATGTCAGCCCGGGAAGCGCGCTTGCGCTCACAGTTCGCGTTCAACGACCAGATCATTTCGCGTCTGAACAGTACCGAGGATTTCCTCAGCCAGCAGTTCGAAATCATGAACGGCATGCTGGCCAACAAGAACTGATCCTCGGGACAGTCCGCAAGAGCACCCTGGCCGCAGACCCGAGTGCTATTGCTGGCTGCCATGGTTATTCCCTTTCCTGATTGTTATACTGCCACCGTCCATCGGGGTGCCTGAGCGGTTCAAGACTGTGCTTCAGGCTGAGATTGTGATGGGGTGGCAATACGCACCTTATCCGCATACCCGTTGAACCTGATCCAGTTAACGCTGGCGTAGGGAATGGGATGACACGCATCGGCCGTTCGTGCCGCATGTGGATACCTTCCTCGCCGGTTTGACCACTCAACCGGGAGTTTTTATGAGAACCACCACTGCATTGCTGGCCACTCTGGCCATGGCGGGCACCGTTGCGGCGTCCGACCTTACCGTATACACCTACAGCTCCTTTACCTCCGACTGGGGCCCGGGCCCGCAGATCAGGGAAGGCTTTGAAGCCCAGTGTGATTGCACACTGAGCTATGTCAGCTCGGACGACGGCGTGTCGCTGCTCAATCGCACCCGACTGGAGGGCCGCAATACCGAGGCCGATGTGGTTCTGGGGCTGGATGACGCGCTGATCGAAGAAGGCCGTGATCTGGGGTTGTTTCAACCTCATGAACTGGACTGGTCGGATTTCCCGCTGGCCGAAGATCTCGATTGGTCGGACGAGACCTATGTGCCCTTTGATTACGGCTACTTTGCCTTTGTCTACGACAGCGAGCTGATCAGCGAGCCGGTGTCGTCCATGGCAGAACTGCTCAGCAGCGACGTCTCCGTGATTTACCAGGACCCTCGCACCAGCACCGTAGGCCAGGGCCTGATGCACTGGATGCAGGCCATTTACGGCGATGAATCCGCTGCCGCCTGGGAGGCGCTGGCTGAGCGCACGGTGACGGTGACCCAGGGCTGGTCCGAGGCCTATGGCATGTTCCAGGAAGGGGAAGCTGACTATGTGCTCAGTTACACCACCTCACCGGCCTATCACGTCGTAGCCGAAGATACGGACCGCTACAAGGCGGCACGTTTTGACGAGGGCCATGTGACCCAGATCGAAGTGGCGGCCATTTCGCAGCACTCGGACAACCCCGAGCTGGCGCGGGAATTTCTGGCGTACCTCATTTCCGAAGAGGCCCAGCAGATTCTGCCGGTGACCAACTGGATGCTGCCGGTGCGTACAGGCGTGGATCTGCCGGATGCGTTTGATCAGTTGGTCACGCCCGAGCGGATTGGCTACTCGCCGGAAGAGTTCCGGGACAACCGCCAGGCCTGGATCAGAACCTGGCGTAACGCCGTCAGCCAGTGACCGCGCTTGTGGCCGGGTCTCGCCCGGCTCAGTGGTCCAGACGCTGGCCGCCGGGCTGGTGGGGCACACTGGTCTGGGCCCTGCTGGCGCTGGGCGCCATGGGGGTCACCACCGTGCTGGCCTTTCTGGCGCTCATGGGCTGGAGCGACGGCGAGCCGGATGTCGCCATTCTTGATGACGTCTGGTTCTGGCGTGTATTGCGCTTCACCCTCTGGCAGGCACTGCTCAGTGCCTTTTTTGCTGTTGTGCTGGCATTTCCCGTGGCTCGCGCAGTCGCGCTGGATGACAGGCTGCCCGGCAAGGCCTGGTTCCTGCGCTGGTCCCTGTTGTGCTTTGTCATGCCGAGCCTGATACTGATTACCGCCCTGGTGTCGGTTCTGGGTCGCTCGGGCTGGCTCACACCCTACCTGTGGGATGGCTGGCAGCTTTACGGGCTCAATGGCATTCTGCTGGCGCATGTGTTCCTCAACATGCCCTTTGCTATTCGCGTGCTCTGTTTTCAGTGGCAGAGCATTCCCGATACGGCCTGGAAGGTGTCGGCCCAGTTGGGGCTTACGGGCTGGCAGCGTTTCCGGCTCGTGGAGTGGCCGGCGCTCAGAGGCGTCTTGCCAGGGCTGGCGGGTTTCATCTTTCTACTCTGTTTCAACAGCTTCGCCGTTGTGCTGGCGCTGGGCGGCGGCCCGCGTGCCACCACGCTGGAAGTAGCCATCTACCAAGCGCTCAAGTTTGCCTTCAATCCGTCGGAAGCACTGACCCTGGCCTGGACCCAGTTGCTGGTCGCTGGCGGACTGTTTTTCCTGTTCAGTCGCTGGGGGCGGTTGCGCTGGCTGGCGCCTCCCGGTGATGCCGGTGGCTGGCGACCCAGCAGCCATCCGTTGACGGTCTGGACAGGTCGCCTGGCCTATGGGCTGGCCGCGGTATTCCTGGTGGTGCCCATTGCCGGTCTGGTACCCATGGCGCTTTCGGGAGCCGGCAGTCTGCCCTGGACGACTCTGGGCACAGTGAGTGTGCGCTCACTGGGTTTTGCGGTGAGTGCAGCCACGCTGACTCTGGTGCTGGCATTGGGCGCGCTGGAACTCTGGCGTCGTCTGGTCAGTGTGCGTGGTCGCCGGGTCATCGAGTTTCTGGCGCTGCATCATCTGGTGGTGCCGGGCATGGTCTTGTCCGTGGGGCTCTACGTGTTTTTCATGCCCTACATCAACTGGCTGGACTGGGGCTGGGTGGCCGTGATTATCCTGAACGCCCTGGTGGCGCTGCCCTTTGCCTATCACCAGTTGAAGCCCCGGGTGTTCGACTTTGACGCCCAGTATCGCAAACAATTGGCGGATCTGAACCCGGGCCATTGGCTGTTCTGGCGTCGAATCTATGGACCCTGGTTGATGCCGGCCATGCGCCGGGCCTGGGGGCTGAGTTTTGTCATTGCACTGGGGGATCTGGCCATATTCGGCATTTTCGGCCATGACGACTGGCGCACGCTGCCCTGGTTGATCTATGCCCTGTCCGGCTCCTATCGACTGCAGGCGTCGGCCCTAGCGTCACTGATTTTATTGGCCTTTGCGCTGCTGGCGCTCTGGTTGCTGGAGGATAATAAGCGCCATGCTTGAACTGGATCAGCTTGTATTGCGCCGAGGGGATCTAACCTGGCGCCATCACTTCAACCTGTCGCCCGGGCGCTGTGCCGCCGTCATGGGCCCCAGCGGCAGTGGCAAAACCACGTTGCTGGAGGCCCTGGGTGGATTCGTGCCGGCAGAGAAGGGCGAAATACGGCTTGACGGGGAACGGCTGAATGACCTGCCGGCGGAGCGTCGCCCGGTATCGACCCTGTTTCAGGCGCACAATCTGTTTGAACACATCGGGGTGACGGACAACCTGCGGCTGGGTTTCGAAAAAGGCCGACCGTCAGCCAGTGAGTGGCAGTCGGTGGAGGAGGCCAGCCAGGCTTTGGGCGTGTCCAGCCTGCTGGGCTGCATGCCTGGCGAGCTGTCCGGCGGGCAGCGTCAGCGCATCGCGCTGATCCGCACCGTGTTGCGACCACAGCCGGTGATTTTGCTGGATGAGCCCTTCAGCGCACTGGACGCGGACAACCGCGAACTCGCCGGCAACTGGCTGGTGGACGTGGTTCGCCGCACAGGCAAAATGGCCCTCTTCGTCACCCACCTGAAAGACGACGCCGACCGCTGGGCCGACGACACCGTCTTGCTGTAGAGGAGGCTCTGTTGTGGTGAGGGGGCAAGCCTCCTCATTACAGGGTTCAGACATTAAAGCGGAAATGCATGATATCACCGTCCTTGACGATGTATTCCTTGCCTTCCAGTCGCATCTTGCCGGCTTCCTTGGCACCCTGTTCACCTTTGTAGGCGATGTAGTCGTCGTAGGAGGTGGTCTCGGCGCGGATAAACCCTTTCTCGAAGTCAGTGTGGATCACACCGGCCGCCTGTGGGGCGGTGGCGCCTACACGCACGGTCCAGGCACGTACTTCCTTCTCGCCTGCGGTAAAATAGGTCTGCAGACCCAGCAGGTCATAACCGGCACGGATGACCTTGTTCAGGCCGGGCTCGTCCATACCCAGATCGGCCAGAAACTCGTCCCGCTCGTCATCATCCAGCTCGGCGATCTCGGCCTCCAGCTTATTGCAGATGGGTACCACGGTGGCCCCTTCGGCCTCGGCCAGCTCTCTGACCTGGTCGAGTAGAGGATTGTCGTCAAAGCCTTCCTCATCCACATTGGCAATGTACATGGTGGGCTTTAGAGTCAGCAGATGGAAGTGCTTGTTCAGGATGGCTTTTTCATCGTCCTCCAGGTCCATGGCGCGCACGGGCAGGGCTTCGTTAAGCTGCGGCAGGATCTTCTCCAGCAGTTTCACGTGGGCCATGGCTTCCTTGTCCTGTCCCTTGGCTTTTTTCTGCAGGCGCGTAATCTGTTTCTCCACGCTGTCGAGATCGGCCAAGGCCAGTTCGGTATTGATCACGTCGATATCGGCTCTGGGGTTCACCTCGTTGGACACGTGAATCACATTGTCATTGGCAAAACAGCGGACCACATGGGCAATGGCGTCTGTTTCGCGGATGTTGGCCAGAAACTGGTTGCCCAGGCCTTCACCCTTGGAGGCGCCGGCCACCAGGCCGGCGATGTCGACAAACTCCATAGTGGTCGGAATCACTTTCTGCGGCTTGGCAATGGCGGCAATGGCTTCCTGGCGCGGGTCGGGCACCGGCACGACGCCGGTATTGGGCTCGATGGTACAAAAGGGGAAGTTTTCCGCGTCAATGCCCGCCTTGGTGAGGGCGTTGAACAGGGTCGATTTGCCCACATTGGGCAGGCCGACGATACCGCATTTGAAACCCATACTGATTATCCTCTGAAACTGTGTAAAGCGTTCATGGCCTTGTTCCACTCGCCGCTCACGGCCAGGGGTGTCTCGGTCACGGCGGTTTTGATGGCTGCATCCGTGGCCTGTCGTTCATCCGGTGTGGCCTTGGACAGCACGAAGTTGACCACATCACGGGCCTGGCCGGGGTGGCCGATACCCAGGCGCAGGCGATAAAACTGTTTCTGGTTGCCCAAACGGGCAATGATATCACGCAGTCCGTTATGACCACCGTGCCCGCCACCCTGCTTGAATCGGGCAACGCCCGGAGGCAGGTCGAGTTCATCGTGGGCCACCAGTATCTGCTCGGGTGCCCACTTGAAGAACTGCGCCAGGGGCGCCAGACTCTGTCCGCTGCGGTTCATGTAGGTCATGGGTTTGAGCAGCGTCACAGGGCTGCCTGCCAGCGTGATCTTGCACAGTTCACCGCGGTACTTGCGGTCGGCTTTCCACTGACCACCGTATTCGGCGGCCAACTGATCCACATAGTCAAAGCCGACATTGTGCCGTGTGCCATCGTATTGGGCGCCCGGGTTGCCCAGGCCGACAATGAGTGAGACGCTGTCCTGCATGCTAGTGTCCTGCAACGGTCATGGAGCCGCGCGCTCTGGTGCTGCTCGCTGAGCCTGCATTGTTTCACAAAAAAAGGGGCTTCAGGAGCCCCTTTTCTCTCAACCAGGTCCGATTATTCTTTCTCGTCGGCCTGTTCTGTTGCTTCCACCTCTGCGGTTTCACCGGCGTCGTCCACCTCGGCAGAATCATCTTCCTGCTTGGCGGCACCCAGGATGCTGCACACGGGCGCATCGTGGTCTTCGCCGTGAGACAGTTCGACAGATTTGACGCCCTTGGGCAGTTTCAGGTCTGACAGGTGTACCACATCACCCACGTCCAGGCCGGCCATGTCCACTTCGATGAACTCGGGCAGATCGGAGGCCTTACAGGTGATTTCCACATCAGTCTGTGTGTGCTGAATCAGGCCACCGGCCTTGACGCCCGGGCATGTCTTTTCGTTCAGGAAGTGAATCGGGATACGCTTGTGAACCACCGTGCTCTTGGAGACGCGCTGGAAGTCCATGTGCGTGACCCAGCCACGTGACGGATGACGTTGCAGATCCATCAGCAGGGCCTGCTGGGACTTGCTGCCAATCTTCAGTGTCAGTACGTGAGCAAAAAAGCCCTCGTGCTGTACACACTTCTTGATGGCGTCGGCGTCCAGCTTAATGGCCATGGGCTTCTGGGCCTTGGTCCCGCCGTACACGATGGCAGGTACTTTCTTCTGGTGACGAAGGCGGCGGCTCGCACCCTTACCCAAGTCCTTGCGCTCTTCAGCGACCAGTGTGTAAATTTCGTCAGACATGGTTTCTCTACTCCTGAGTTAAAAAACTGCCGTGACCGCGACCAATCACGACAGCATGTGTAGTGCCAAAGACATGCGATACCCGGTTATGTTGGTGGGTGCTCACATGCCTGAAAACCGTTTGTTAGCGGAACATGGCACTAATGGATTCTTCATTGCTGGTCCGGCGGATGGCTTCTGCCAGGATGCCCGCCATAGAAAGCTGGCGGATATTAGCACACTTGGCAGCGTCCTGCGACAGGGGAATACTGTCCGTGACGACCAGCTCCAGCTCGGCACTGGCGATGCGCTCAATGGCCGGTCCGGAGAGCACTGCGTGGGTGGCGTAGGCCACGACTTTCTTGGCGCCAAATTTTTTCAGGGCGGCGGCGGCCTGGCACAGGGTGCCGGCGGTATCCACCATGTCGTCCAGCAGAATGCAGGTGCGGTCGGTGACATCACCAATGATGTTCATGACTTCTGTCTGGTTTGCCTTGGGGCGACGCTTGTCGATGATGGCCAGGTCTGCGTCCAGCTGCTTGGCAATGGCGCGGGCCCGAACGACGCCGCCGATATCCGGCGAGACCACCACCTGGTTTTCATAGTTCTGCTTGAGTATGTCGTCGAGCAGAATGGGCGAGCCGTAAATGTTGTCCACGGGAATGGAAAAGAAGCCCTGGATCTGATCGGCGTGGAGATCGACGGTCAGGACCCGGTCAGCACCCACCACGGTGAGCATGTCGGCGGCCACCTTGGCACTGATGGGTACCCGGGTTGAACGGGGACGGCGATCCTGACGGGCATAACCGAAGTAGGGCACGACGGCGGTGATACGGCTGGCGGAAGATCGGCGCAGTGCGTCAATCAGCAATACCAGTTCCATGAGGTTGTTGTTGGTGGGGGCGCAGGTGGGCTGGATGATAAAGACGTCTGAACCCCGCACATTCTCGTCAATCTCGATAGCGACTTCACCGTCACTGAATTTGTCTACTCGTGCCGAACCCATCGGAATGTCCAGTCGTTGGGTGACCTGCTTGGCGAGTTCCGGGTTGGCGGTACCGGTAAAGACCATCATATTTGACACGGTGATTTCCTCGGGTGCTGATTCATTCATGGGATTGGCGCATCACACTGTCCCGCCGGACGACGGGAGACGGTTTAGTACAGGGGATTGATTGATACCGAGCGCCGTGAACACCGAATAGTGTTGTCCTATGGCCGTTGCAGCCTTCCAGGCGTCTGATTCATGAACAAAGGGCACAAACCCGCAGGCACCGGTACCGGTAAGCCGCGCGTCGCCGTATTCGCTCATGGTCTTCAACATCTGATCAATCGCCGGATAATGTGCTCGAACCACGGGTTCACAGTCATTATGGCCACCCCCCTCCAATGCGGAGCGTATTGTCGTTTTTTGGCTATTTCGTGTCAAACCGGGGGCGCCGAAAACTTCGGCCGTAGACACCTGGACGCCGGGGTGTGCCACCACGAACCAGCGTTCTGGTGTGTCTACTGGGGTCAGGCGTTCCCCGGTGCCCTCACCCCAGGCGGTGCGACCGCGCACAAAAACCGGCACATCGGCCCCCAGTGTTTGCCCCAGCGCCGCCAGTTGGTCGGCGTCCAGGCGGCATTGCCACAGGGCATTCAAGGCCAGCAAGGTCGTGGCTGCATCCGAACTGCCGCCACCCAGTCCGCCCCCCATGGGCAGGTGTTTGTACAGGGTGATTCGAACCGGGCAGGGCCTGGTGGCGTAGGGCGCGATCAGCACAGCCGCCCGGGTTACCAGGTTGTCCTGGAGGGGCAGGTTGCTGTTGTCCTCCAGCGCCACGGTGGCGGTATTCTGCGAATGGTCCGGAGTAAAAGTCAGTTGGTCACCGGCATCGAGCAACTGGAACAGGGTCTGCAGTTCGTGGTAGCCGTCGTCTCGCCGGCCGGTGATGTGCAGCATCAGATTCAGCTTGGCGGGAGCGGGCAGGGTCAGGCTGTCAGACATCAAGGTCGTCCCAGGTCTGAATCACAATGCGGGCCGAGTGCTCGCCCTGTTCGATATTCAACCGTCTGGGCATGCGCGTGTCGTCGTAATAGTCCCGGAACTCAACATGCCAGCCGGCCTGTGTCAGGGTGTCAATCAGTGGGGTGTTGTCCAGCACAATGTCGGCCGGCTTGTTCGGGTCGGGGATGCCTCTTACCCAATACCGCAGCAGATCCAGGGGCAGGTCAATGGCCGTGGTTTCCGCCAGCAACTGGTCCAGGGTTGCTGCATAGAATGTTCCGTCTGATGTCTGCATCTCGACCCAGCCGGGTTGGCCGTTGATCGTCGCGCCGCCCTGGCCCAGCGGGCCACTGAGGCGGATGTTAAAGCTGTCATCCGATTCCTGGCGCCAGTACACACTGAAGTTGGCGCCCTCGTTACCGGTTCGGGCGCCGACTCGGCCTTCCAGTGTCCAGGATTGAATGGCCATCATGTCAGCGCGGTGGTCTTCCCATATGGGGCGCATTTCTGCCTGGTCTACGGGTTCCTGTGTGGGGACCAGGCTGCAGGCACCCAGGAGCAGGGTGGCTGCAGCCAGAAGCCCGGTGCGCAGGTAAGCCTTACTCACCCTGTGCATCCAATCGGTCCAGCAGGTCGTGCAGGCGCGGGCTGTCGGCGTGACGCTCAAGCCAGCGTTGGGCCACGGAAAGGGCCTGAGATTCCTGGCCGTCCCGCCACAGGGCTTCGACGTAATGGGTGACAATTTCGTCGTCATTTACATCCCATCCCTGCTTGTCCAGCGCATCCTCGAGAATGATCGCGGCTTCACCATACTCGCCCTGCTTGAAGCGCAACCAGCCCAGGCTGTCGGTGATGGCGGCACTGTCCGGGTTCTGCTCGTAGGCCTGTTCGATTATGGGTGCTGCTTCATCTATTCTGTCGGTCCGGTCAATCAGGGTATAGCCCAGGGCGTTGAGGGCTGTGGTGTTGTTGGGGTCCTGGCGCAGTATCAGTCGCAGGTCCGCCTCGGTATCCTCGATGCGGTCCAGGGCTTCCGCCGACAGGGCTCGCATGTACAGCAGTGAAAAGTCATCGGGCTCTTCTCTCAGGCCCAGACTGTAGGTATCAAAGGCGCGCTGATATTGCTGATGATCAAACCAGTATCGTCCCTGCAACTCCGTGAGTTCCACCATCAGGTCAGGGAAGCGCTCGCGCTGTTCAGTAAAGAGTGCCTGGGTTCTCACCTCGGGCAGGGCGCTGGCATTCAGCATTTCGATGATCTGCTGCACCGCACCCAGCACCCATTCCCTGTCGTCTACCTGCTGGTAGCGTTCAAATGCGGTTTCGTAGTCGCCCCGTTCCATGGCCAGGCGGCCCAGATAGTAGTACCCGGCATCGTCCTCCGGTGTATCCAGAAGCCGGGTGAAATAGTCTTCGGCCCGAGTATCCTGCAGATCAAAGGCCAGTTCGCCGGCAAAGCGCAGCAGCTCGGCGTCCTCGGGGCTGTGCTCCAGGCCGGTCTGCAGGGCCGCCAGTGCTGAGGGCATGTCATCTTCCATCAGGTAGGACCGGGCGATGAGCATATGATAGCGGGTTTCCTCGGGGTAGCGTTCAGCCGCGTCGCTGAGCAGAACGCGGGCACCTTCGCCGGCGTTCAGTTCGTTCAGCAGTTGCCCGTAGGTGCTGTAATCACGCTGTCCGGACATCATGCCGGCGAGCGTCTGCCAGTGCCGATCGGCCTCGCGGCGATCACCCCTGAGTTCTGCCAGATAACCGAGAATAATCTGCACATCGGGATTGCTGTCCGCTGGCAGGCTCGAGGCTTCGATATCGTCGCCGAAGGCTGCCAGGTCTTCCACGGACCACTCGGCCAGCAGTTCAAAGGGGGTGTAGATGCTGTAGCCCGGTGACAGATCAAGCAGCTTTTCCAGCGCATGAATGGCCAGCCCGGTGTCCTGATCTGTCAGGGCCAGTTGCCACACGCCATGCCAGGCATTGGTGTTGCCGGGAGATACCTCGGTCCACCGGTTGAAATATTGCAATGCCAGCGCCAGATCACCCATCTGGGCGGCAAGCGGTGCAACGCGCTCCAGAATACGAACATCCAGAGGATACTGAGCTTGTGCCTCGCCCAGCAGGTAGAGGCCGACCTCGTAATTGTCCTGAGCCAGCGCCAGTTCGCCCATCAGCAGGTTATAGAAGCCTTCTCCGTCCAGAGTATAGGAGGGCAGGGGTTCCAGCCGGGCCTGCTCTTCCACGGCAGGTGCATCCGCTGGTACAGGTTCTTCGGAGGAAGGCGGCACACTGGCACACCCCGAAATCAGAAGGAAGGTCGAGGTCAGTAGCGTAGCAGATTTGAGTAAATTCAAATTAATTCGTCCAGAGCGCATACATCCAAAGCGCTGGTTTTTCGTGTAGAATAGCGAATCGGTTTGAGTGTAACTCAAGCACCCATGATATGCAGTAAAGACTCTTAAAAGTTATGCCACTAGTCGCTGTGGGAATAAACCACAAAACCGCACCTGTTGAGGTGCGTGAAAAAGTTGCTTTCGCACCGGACAAACTGGTGTCTGCGCATCGGGAATTGATCGACAGTGGCCGGGCCTCGGAAGCTGTTATCGTCTCTACCTGCAACCGCAGCGAGATCTATTGCCACGTCGACTCGCAGGATGAGGGCGAGCGCCTGCGTCACTGGCTGGCTGACTACCACGGCGTGCCCATGGACAACCTGTCGCAGTGCAGCTACGAATTTCATGAACTGGAAGTGGTCAACCACCTGTCCCGGGTGGCGGCCGGTCTGGATTCTCTGGTACTGGGCGAGCCGCAGATTCTGGGCCAGTTGAAATCGGCCTACGCCGTGGCGCGGGAGGCAGACACCGTCTCCGGCACGATGAATACACTGTTTCAGCATTGCTTTGGCGTTGCCAAGTCCGTACGCACCGAGACCGCCATTGGGCGCAACGCCGTATCTGTGGCGTACGCTGCGGTCGACATGAGCAGCCATCTGTTCAGTGATCTCAGTCGCTGCAGCGCGCTGTTGATCGGCGCCGGGGAAACCATGGAACTGGTGGCCCGGCATCTCAAGGATCGTGGCATTGACCGGATCACGGTGGCCAACCGTACGCTCGAACGCGCCCAGCGGCTGGCGGACAACTTCTCGGCAGAAGCCATTCTGCTGGGCGACATTCCGGAATTTCTTCATCAGGTGGACATCGTCATCTCCTCCACCGCCAGTCAACTGCCCATACTGGGCAAGGGCGTTGTGGAAAAAGCCCTGCGCCAGCGCCGTCATCGGCCCATGTTCATGGTGGACATTGCGGTACCCCGCGACATAGAGCCGGAGGTGGACGAATTGAACGATGTGTACCTGTATACCGTGGATGATCTCCAGCAGGTGATCGACGGCAATGTGCAATCCCGCCAGTTGGCGGCAGAAGAAGCCGACGAGATCATCATCAAGGCCGTGCAATCCTTTGCCGAAGGCCAAAAGGAACGGTCTGCAAGTGAGCACATTCGCAGCCTGCGCCAGAAGGCTCAGGGCGTGTCTGACACCGAACTGGAGAAGGCCAAGCGACGTCTGTCCCAGGGCGAAGACCCGGAGGTCGTGTTACAGCAACTGGCGCGCAGCCTGACCAACAAATGGCTCCACGAACCCTCGGTCTTCCTGCGTAAAGCCGGTAGGGAAGGCCGGCAGGACCACATCAATCTGGTAAAGGAACTCTACTCACTGGACGACGGTGACGACTGAATCTATGAAAGCATCGCTGCACACCAAACTCGATAATCTGCTGGAACGCTTTGAGGAGCTGTCCGCCCTGTTGTCCGACCCCGGCGTGATCGCCGACCAGACGCAGTTTCGTCAGTATTCCCAGGAGTTTGCCGAACTCGAGCCCGTGGTGAAAACCTTTGGCGACTACCGTCAGTTGCAGGACGACGAGCAGGCGGCCGAAGCCATGGTCCAGGACAGTGACCCAGACATGCGGGCCATGGGCGAAGACGAACTCCGGTCGCTGGCCGAGCGGAAAGAAACACTGGAGCAGCTACTGCAGTCGCTCTTGCTGCCCCGGGACCCGGACGACCGCAAGAACATCTATCTGGAAATCCGGGCCGGCACCGGTGGTGACGAAGCGGCCCTGTTTGCCGGTGACCTGTTTCGCATGTATTCCCGCTACGCCGAAAGTCAGGGGTGGCGTGTGGAAATGATCAGTGCCAGCGAAGGCGAGCAGGGCGGTTACAAGGAGATCATCAGCCGCGTCAGTGGCCAGTCGGTGTATTCGCAGCTCAAGTTCGAGTCCGGGGCGCATCGGGTGCAGCGCGTGCCCGCCACCGAATCCCAGGGCCGGATACACACCTCGGCCTGCACCGTGGCGGTGCTTCCGGAAGCCGACGAGACCGAGGCTGTGGACATCAACAAGAACGATCTGCGCATTGACACCTTTCGCTCATCCGGTGCCGGTGGGCAGCACGTCAACACCACGGACTCCGCCATCCGCATCACCCACCTGCCCTCGGGCCTGGTGGTGGAATGCCAGGACGAGCGCTCCCAGCACAAGAACAAGGCCAAAGCCATGTCCTTGCTGGCCAGCCGTCTGGAGCAGGCCGCGCGTGAAAGCGCCGCTGAAGACCGGGCCTCACAGCGCAAACTGATGGTGGGCAGCGGCGACCGCTCGGAACGTATTCGCACCTATAACTTCCCCCAGGGCCGCATCACGGACCACCGCATCAACCTTACCCTCTATAAGCTGGAGGACGTCATGTCCGGCAATCTGGATGATGTGATTCAGCCCCTGCTCACGGAGCACCAGGCGGATCTGCTGGCGGAACTGGGTCAGGAGTAAAGCGACGTGGAACTGCGCCAGGCCCTGCATCAGGCAGTGGACCGACTCACGCAAGCGGATACGGACTCCCCGCGGCTCGATGCCGAACTCCTGCTCTGTCATGTGCTGGACAAGCCCCGCGGCTTTCTTTTTACCTGGCCGGAACACAGGCTGACCCAGGCTCAGCAGACGAAGTTTGACGAGTTGATAACGGCCCGCTGCCAGGGCATGCCCGTGGCCTACCAGACCGGTCAACGGGCATTCTGGACGCTGACGCTGGCGACCGAAGACAGCACCCTGATTCCACGGCCGGACACCGAAACCCTGGTCGAGGCCGTGCTGGCGCGCGTGCCGGCGGCAACCCGTGATGTGGCAGATCTGGGTACAGGGACCGGCGCCATTGCCCTGGCCTTGGCGGCTGAACGTTCGGCCTGGCGGGTGCTGGGGCTGGACCGATCGGCCGACGCGGTGGCCCTGGCGCAACGCAATGCCCGGAGCAATGATCTGGCCAGGGTCGACATGATTCAGAGCCACTGGTGCGACGCCCTGGCTGACAACAGCCTGGATGTGCTGGTGAGCAACCCGCCCTATATCCGCGCAGACGACCCCCATCTGACCCGGGGTGATGTGCGTTTTGAGCCCCACTCGGCCCTGGTGGCGGGGGCGGATGGACTCGACGATATTCGCCAGATTGTGCAGCAATCCGTACGCGTGCTGCGCGCCGGCGGCTGGCTGTTTCTCGAACATGGCTATGACCAGCCGGACGACGTGGCCCTGCTGCTAATCGACGCCGGCTATCAGGACACCGAGACCGTCCGCGACCTCGCCGGCCAACCCCGAGTCACCCTGGGCCGACGCCCCACCACCATAGCACAGGGGCTTTGACTGTGGTGAGGAGCCTTGGCCCCGAATCAGGGTTTATGCGGCCTCTTGGGTGCCAGCAGGCTCAGCCTTCCCTGCCACCCCATACAACATGGTGAAAGACAGAAACGACATGGCCGCCATACCCCAGCCAAGAGGAATGGCAGTGGCCTGGGACAACGTGCCGATACCAAAGGTGGTCACCGTCGCCACACTGAACTGCATCACCCCCAGCAACGCTGAAGCCGTACCTACTTTCAATCCCGGCAGCGACAGCGCACAGGCCGATGCATTGGGGTTGATCAGGCCGATGGAGGCGATAAACATGAAGATCAGCGGCAACAGAATCCACAGCGGGGGGAGCAACAGAGCCGCCGAAAGCGCAGCGAGCAACACCCCGACCACGGGCTGAACCCAGATCACCGTGCGCACCACGGTCAGCATCTCAAATCGATGCAACAGAAATGAATTCAACTGACTCAGGGCGATAAACCCGGCTGCATTGACGCCGAACACTATGGCGTACTGGTCAGGGGTCAGGCCGTAACTGTTCATGAGCAAGGCCGGTGATGAGCCGAGATAAGCGAAGAACCCACCCATGGCGAACCCCGTGGTCAGGGCATAACCCATGAACCGCCGATTACTCGCCAGTGCTCGGTAGTCGCTCATTACATTGCGCAAACTCAGTTTACGCTCGTCGCCGGGGTGTGTTTCTTCCAACCCGAGGATCAGCCATATCAGACAGGCAATGCCGCAGATCGCCTGAAACAGGAAGATGGCTCGCCAGGAGCCTACCGCCAGCACCCAGGTGCCGAAAATGGGAGCCAGCATGGGAGCCAGGCCGAGTACCAGAATCAGCATAGAGAAAGCCTTGGCCGCATCCTGGGGCTTGGTCAGGTCACGCACCACCGCCCGGGCAATCACCATACCGGCACAACCACCCAGCGCCTGCAGGAACCGCACAGCCACGAGTGCTTCAGCCGAGGTCACCAGGGCACAGGCAAAGGCTGCAATAATGTAGAGCACCAGACCGAAAATCATGGGCGGTTTGCGGCCAAATCGATCACTGATCGGGCCATAAAACGCCTGGCCGATTGCAATCCCGATGAAATAACTGGCCAGACTCAACTCAATGGTATTGGTGGTGGAGTCCAGATTGTCGGCGATGGACACGAAGGCCGGCAGGTACATGTCGATGGCCAGCGGGCCCAGGGCTGTAATCAGCCCCATGAGGATCAACCAGGATGGGAAGTGTCTATAGGTCATGGAGCCATGTTAGCGGAATCTGATAAAAACCTCAGTGGCCCGCCCGGATTACATTCCATACCGGCAATGTAATCGTTTACTATTGTTTACACGGTGTGTGTAAAGGACGGGTTACAGCTCAGGGGTGATTGCGTCTGGGGTTGGGCCAGTGAGGGAAACCGTCCAGCGTGGTGCCGTTGACATCCGCAGACAGCGTCCGGATCTGGTGCTCAATGCTGCCGTCGTCCCAGCGGATAAGGTGAGATGGCAGGCTATGTTCACGGTCCATAATGACGTAAGTGGTGTCCCGGTCAGGCTCAACCTGAGACATGATGGCAGCTCGGCTCGGTACCTGGTTCGAGTGCACGGCCTCGAACGCGTATTCACGTACCCGGTTGCGGCTTACCACGGTGTATCGAGCTTCCAGGTTGTCCTGTTCAACATCACGCAGAAGCAATAAGGTATAGCTCATTGGGTCTTGCCAGGTGGGATCGTAATCGAAATCGGAAGTTTCGCCATTCAGCGTGGAGCGGATGCGGTTCTGGTCGGGTTGGAACCTTACTCGGCGCTCTTCGCGTTCAAAAGGGGCACGCAGTTCGTAACGGTATTCCTGAGCAATTATTTCACCGTCCCGCCACAAAAAATCCGTGCGCTCACTCAGACGAATAAAGGGGCCTCGGGCGTTCAGTTCCATCCGCCAGCGATCACCGCCGCGATGCGTCATGGTTTGCGTACCTATAACCTTAACCCCCACGCCCATGTAAAAAAAGCCTTCCAGTTCAAGCTCGAAGGGTTCTGGTTCAAAAGCACTGGCGGACAGTGGTAAGCACACAAGCAATGCCAGACTGCTGAAAACCTGGGTGGTCTTACTCAGAATCGATGATGTCATCCCAGTTAATCCCATGTGGGTCAATGGCTGTACCGTCCATATACGCGGCTCCCTTCCCGAAAGTCAAGCGGCCCTGGGCAAACCAGCGCACGGTGGCGGGGTACATTTGATGTTCTTTACGTTGTACCCGCTGTGCCAGCGTCTGTGGATCATCATCGGGCTCGACGGGTACTTGCGCCTGGACCACGGGCGGGCCGCCATCCAGTTCACTGGTAACAAAGTGAATGGTAGTGCCATGAACCGAGTCGCCGGCGGCCAGGGCTCGCTCATGGGTATGGAGGCCGGGATATTTGGGCAGCAGAGAAGGGTGGATATTCAGCATGCGACCGGCAAAATGCTCGACGAATTCCGGCGTCAGAATGCGCATGAATCCCGCCAGCACCAGCAGGTCAGGCTGCCAGGCGTCGAGCGCCTTCTGCATGGCCTGGTCAAAAGTCTCTCGGTCCGGATAGGTCTTGTGATCCAGCACCTGAGCCGGGATACCGGCAGACTCGGCCCGAGCCAGGCCCTGTACGTCCGGGCGGTTGCTGAACACGCCGACAATCTCTGCCCCGGCCAGTTGGTCGTTGGCCTGAGCGTCGATGAGCGCCTGCAGGTTGGTGCCACTGCCGGAAATCAGTACCACAATCCGACAGGGTGGAGTCGTCTCTGTCATTCAGCGCCATCCAGCCCGCTCAGGTGTACACTGGCCTCGCTCTCGGCAGACTCGATGGTGCCCAGCACCACAGGTGATTCGCCGGCGGCGGTGAGCGTGGCCAGGGCCGCCTCGCGCGTATCGGCGGGTACCACGACCACCATGCCGATGCCGCAGTTGAATGTGCGGTACATTTCCCGGGTTTCGATGTTGCCCTGAGTCTGTAACCAGTGGAACACCTGCGGCCACTCCCAGGCCTGGGTGTCGACCACGGCCCGTGTATTGGCCGGCAGTACGCGAGGGATGTTTTCCAGAAAACCGCCGCCGGTGATATGGCTCATGGCGTGGACAGGCTGCGCCTTGATCAGTTCCAGCAGGGCCTTGACGTAAATCCGGGTGGGTTCCATCAGGGCCTGGCCCAGCGTGGTATCACCCAGCGCGTCGTCCGCCGATGCACCGCTGACCTCGAGGACCTTGCGGATCAGCGAGTAACCGTTGGAGTGGGGGCCACTGGAGGGCAGACCGATGAGTACATTGCCGGGTCCTACCTTCTTGCCGTCAATCAGTTCGGATTTTTCCGCCACGCCGACGCAGAAGCCCGCCAGATCATAGTCGTCGCCTTCGTACATGCCCGGCATTTCGGCGGTTTCCCCTCCTACCAGAGCGCAGCCTGCCAGTTCACACCCCTGGCCGATGCCGGTGACCACGTCCGTGGCAATGTCGATATTCAGCTTGCCGGTGGCGTAGTAGTCGAGAAAGAACAGGGGTTCGGCACCGGCAACCACCAGGTCGTTCACGCACATGGCCACCAGATCAATGCCAATGCGATCATGCTGGTTCAGCATCATGGCCAGTCGCAGCTTGGTGCCCACACCGTCTGTTCCCGAGACCAGCACCGGTTCGCGATATCCGGTGGGCAGCTCGAACAGCGCGCCGAAACCGCCCAGACCACCCATTACCCCGGGGCGATGCGTACGCTTGGATACAGACTTGATGCGATCAACCAACTGATTGCCCGCGTCGATATCAACGCCGGCGTCTTTGTAACTGAGGGGGGGCTGGGCCATGGGTCGGGTGTCTCCTGACGGAATCCTGAAATCAAGGCGCGCATTCTAACAGGGCGACTGCCGGTAAAGAAGTGGTCATGGTGTGATCACGGCAGGTGCGAAACGGCTTCGAGTTTGTCAGAATAGGCGAACTCGGAATAGGGAACACTGGATGACCATGTCGCTGCACACGATCACACATTTCTCCTGGCGCCTGCTCACGGCCGTAATGCTCTGCATCGGTCTGGTTGCAACCGCCTCGGGGGGTGAGCGTGTCAATCTGTTTGAAGCCGAACGCATCATTGCCCAGAGCGCCGGCGAGGATCGCCAGGTAGAAGTGCTCGCCGAGGCGCTTGATGAAGTGCTCAGACGATCCTCCGGGCGCTCCGTGCTGCCTGATCATCCGGCGCTGGACGACGCCCGTGAATCGCCGCAAAACCTGCTGCGTTCGTTCAACCTGGCCGACAGCGATGAAACCATCCCCGATGCCATCGGCAATCCGCAACCCACCTATCTGCTGGAAATGGAGTTTGAAGGCGCCCTGATTCGTGACCTCCTGGCCAGTGCCGACATTCCCGTATGGACCAGTCTGCGCCCCAGCACACTGTTGCTGCTGGCAGGTCCGGACGGTGAACAAATCAACCTGCTGTCGGCGGATATGGACGTCTCTGCGGTGACAACTGCCACCGATGAGGGGTTTGCCACCGGGCTGCCGTTGGTCTGGCCGTTGCTGGATCTGGAAGATCAGTTGGCCATCAGTGCCAATGACATTTGGGGCGGCGTGCACGAGGCCATGGTGTCGGTGAGCGAACGCTATCAGGCCGATGCTGTCCTGGGCGGCTACGTGGGCATGCAGCCGGACTCCGGGCAGTGGATCGGGCGCTGGCATCTGGTGTTTGCCGGTGAGCGCACCAGCAGCACCTTTTTTGGTGAAGACCTCGACACCGTGATTCGCCAGGGCATGCAAATGGCCAGTCGTGCCCTGAGTAGCCGCTACACCATTGATTTCGCCCGGGGTAATACCCATCAGCATGAGCTGAATATACTGAATCTGACCAACCTGGAAACCCATGGCGCCGTGCGCAACTATCTGAACGACCTGATTGGCACCGAGGCCGTGGCCATGCGCTCGCTCGAAGGGGACGAAGGACGCTATCGCCTCACCACCCGGGCTGACCGCGACACCCTGCTCGATCTGCTGGCGCTGGAAGGGGGTCTGCAGGAAGCTCCCACCATAGGTGGCGGTGCCGGACGGTTTGGCAGTGAACCTGAACTGGAGTTCGTGTGGCGGAACTGACATCGGCGCAGCAGTTGCCCCTGCAGGTCAGTTTGCCCGACGACGCGCGGCTGGACGTCCTCTACGCCGGGCCCAATGCCTGGTTCTTCGATTGGCTTAAGACCAACTGGTCGGCCGGGCTTGGCAGTCAGGGTGCGCCGGGCAGTGATGATACCCGATCGGTGGTGATTCAGGCGCCGCCGGGCGGCGGTCTGACTTATCTCCTGCAGGCGATCTGCCGGCAGGGTGAAGACTTGGGGGTGCCGGTCTTTTATCTGAGCCTGGCCGATCTGGCCGACTACGAGCCCGACGTGCTTGAAGGCATGGCCGATTTGCCGCTGTTATGTCTGGATGATGCAGACCGTGTGCTGGGACAGCCTCAATGGGATGAAGCCCTGTTTCATTTGTTCAATGCCTTGCGGGATAGGGGCCATCATCTGGTTCTGGGCAGTCACAGTTCCCTGGCTGATCTCGAGGCGACTGTTTTGCCCGATCTGTATTCCCGCCTTACGTGGGGTCTGCGGGTGTCGCTTAAGTGGCCGGAAGACGAAGCCGGCTGGGCAGAAGCCGTTCAGGCACTGGCTGATCAGCGCGGCTTGCAGGTATCTCCGGACACAGCTCATTATCTGGCTCTCAGGGGGCCGCGAGACTGGCAGGGCATGTCCTCCCTTATCGCGCGTCTGGATACCCAGGCGCTGGCCGCAAAACGACGTATCACCCAGCCTTTTATCAGAGAAGTGACAGGCTGGTAGCCAGCATCAGCTTTGTTTTTCCATCAGGTGGGCATAGGTGGCCCGCCACACCAGGATGTTCTGCTCGGCATAATGCGGTGACAGGTCCAGACGATCGAGATACAGGCGGCCCACGTCTTCCACTTCCTTGAGATCCCAGGCCCGAAACAGGTCCAGCATGGGTTTGATCTCGAAGGGGTTATCCAGATTCAGGGCGCCATAAAGGCGGTCCAGCATGGCCTCGGCCATGTCCGGCTCCTCGGCGTAGAGTTCGCCCGCTTCCCGGTCTTCACCCAGTTCGCGCACGATGTCTGCCAGGTTGGCACCCAGCTCCAGCAGTTCGGACACCGGGCGATCCAGCGCGGTGCTGTCTTCCTTCATGTCCTCCATCCAGACATCGTCCGGCTGGATCAGTACCGCCTTGTACTGTGCGGTATCCAGCGTCCAGGCAATGGCTGTGGGAAAGCCTTCCGGGTCGTAATGGCTGTATTCAAAGGCGATCATCGCGGGGAATTGCATAACACTCACTTGCGTCGGTCACGGAGAATGGCGCGCATTGTAAACGCTTTGGCTGAGGAATAACACGGGCCTGAGATCCAGCCCGGCGATCAATCGTCGTCCAACATGGCCGTCAGGTTCGGTGGTGCCTGGGATCTGGGCAGTTCGGACTCGTCGACACCCATATCGAGCAGCTTTTGGCGCAACAGGGTGTTTTCGTTGTCCAGTCCGTTGACGCAGGCCACCATGTCTTTCGAGTCGGCCACCAGTTTGCGCAAGGCGCCATCCAGTTCGTCCGCCTGCTCTGCCTGTTTCCGGGCTTCCTTGCGCGCGCTGTCCAGGGCTTTCTCGTCCACATCAGGCCGAGACTCCAGCTCGGCCTTGAGCTGGCCAATGGCTTTGTTGGCTTCGTTCAGCTCGTTTTCCATTATGGACACGCAGGTGTCGGACTCCATGACCGCGCGCTCCATGCTGGCCAGCTTGTTTTCCTGCTCTTTTAGCAGAGCCTCGCGTTCTTCAGCTTTTTCAGCATCCCGAATGGCAATCAGGTTGGCGCGCATGGCCTCCATGCTGGGGTTTTCTCCAGATCTCCGGACAGGTCCTTGGTTTGCTGTTCGAAGGGCTGCAGCTGCTCGACTCGCTCCATCAGTTCCGCGACCTGGCTTTGCACAAACTCGCTGTCTTCCTCGTCCGGGTCGCGACCCAACTGGATTTTCAGCTGTTCGAGCAGTTGGTCCTCGGCCGCTTTCAGGTCTTTGTGGCCCGGGTCGGCACGAGCTGATTCGATTTCATAGAAGGCACGCATAAGAGCTCGGGTACGGTGGCCATCCGGCTCGTCTTCCGGGTTCTCGGCGTCCGGGGCCTCGGCAGATGCGTCCGGGTCTTCCAGGTCATCAAGCCGCTGCTGGACCTGCTCGGCATAGGTCTGCTTGCCTTCTTCGCGGAACGCGGAGATTTCCGAGGTCAGGGACTTGTTCTGCTTGCGCAGTTCGGCCAGTTCTTTCTTCTTCTTGACTTCCCGGCGCAGCCGGTTCATGCGCATTTCGGTAAGCAGCGCCAGGAGTACCCGAAGCAGGCGGCTCTTATAGAAAAGGAAGCAGGAGATGACAATAACCACCACAACGACTTCAGCAATGATAAACAGTGCAAGTGGTTCTATGTACATAGGCGTCACCGCCTCCGGGACGTTAAGGCGTCAGGCTTTGCCCAGAATGCCTTGTCTGCCTTCGTCCATTTGCCCTTTTCGGGAATATGTGGGGTCGGTCATCTGGTTGCTCATGATGCGGCTGAACAGGCGGTTTCTGACATTCATGCGGTTCAGCAAGTCGGGCAGGGGAATGTCGCCCGCATACAGAGTATCGTACTCCTCCATCAAAACGGCAAGCATTTGCCTGGCGGCAACGGCCAGTTCGGTGAGGTGCGAATGCAGTGCGTTGAGCTGCTCAGTGTGCAGGGGCATAGGTCTGTCCTCTCTGATGATTACCTGAGCGACTGACCTCAGCCCGCTTATGCGCCTGATTCGGCGTTCTGAATGGCTGTTGCCAGGCGTTCGTAATTGATCTGGTACTCGCCGTTGGCAATGGCGGACTTGATGCTGTCTACCCGTGCCTGATCCACTTCCGGCATGTCCTTGATCTTCGTCTCAAGAGACTGCAAGGATTGTCACCGAATACAACGGCATGACCCAGGGTTTTCTGGTGAGCTCGGTGGATCGCATCGTCAACGTCAACTGGGAGCACATCCTTCCGCCGCCCAAGGGCGCAGGACATGACCATTACCTAACCGCTGTGACCCGGCTGGATGAGGAACTGGTGGAAATCATCGATGTGGAAAAGGTGTTGGCTGAAGTATCGCCAGTGAATGAAAACATTCGCGACGACCTGATATCGGACGAAGCCAGAACAGCAGCGGCCGACCTCAAGGTCTTGATCGTTGACGACTCACGCATCGCGCGCAAGCAGATAGAGCGCTGCGTCCAGCAGATCGGGGTGAAAACGGAGTCGCTCGAAGATGGCAAACAGGCCTGGGACTATTTGCAGTCCATGCTGGCAGAGGGTCGGGATCCGGTGGACGAATTTGCCATTCTGATTTCAGACATCGAAATGCCCGAAATGGATGGCTATACTCTTACAGCGAGGATCCGCGAAGACAGCAAGTTGAAGGGATTGCACATTATCCTGCACACATCGCTGAGTGGTGTATTCAATAAAGCAATGGTACAAAAGGTCGGCGCAGATGATTTCCAGTCCAAGTTTCATCCGGATGAACTGGCACAGAAAGTCATTGATCAGATACTGGCCCGCGGAGGCACAGTGCCTGCGCTGGAAGAATAAAACCCGCCCTTCCATCAGAGTCGCACAAGGAGTCATGCAGTATGCCAGTGAGTGATGGCTACGAGGCATTCAGCCAGAACCTGGAGCGACACTCCGGTATTGCACTGGGCGCCAACAAGCAGTACCTGGTATCCAGTCGCTTGCGAGGCATTGTTCGTGAGACCGGCGCTGAAAACCTGAATTCCCTGCTGAAAATGCTCGAGCGCGATATGCGCGGCAACCTCAAGGCTCAGGTGGTTGACGCCATGACCACCAATGAAACCCTGTGGTTCCGTGACTCGCATCCGTTCGAGATACTGCGTGACAAGCTTTTGCCTGAATTTGTGGCCAGCAAGCCCACCAAGCCCCTGCGTATATGGTCAGCGGCCTGCTCCACGGGCCAAGAGCCATACTCCATCTCCATGATTATCGACCAGTTCAAACAAAAGCGTCCGGGGACCATTCAAGGCGAGAAAATCGTCGCCACGGATATCTCCTCGCGCGCACTGGCCGACGCCAAGGCGGGCGAATACGCCATGCTCGCGCTGGGTCGGGGCCTTGAGACTGCGCAGCTCAAACAATATTTTGACCAGACCAGCGACGGGCGCTGGCGCATCAAGCCGCCTATCGCCAAACCCGTCGAATTCAGACCGCTGAACCTGAAAGAAAGCTATTCACTGCTGGGTCAGTTTCATATTGTCTTCTGTCGCAACGTACTGATCTACTTCACCGCAGAATTGAAGCGGGAGATTCTGATCAAGATTCACCAGACCCTGCTGTCCGGCGGTTATCTTATTGTCGGCGCCTCAGAGGCCGTCAATGGATTGAACGAATACTACGAGATGATTCACTGCCGCCCCGGCATCATCTACCGAAAACGCTGACTGCAGTGAGGAGGCTCCTGTGGGGAGGGCTAACTCCTGTGAGGAGGGGGCTTGGCCCCAAAACAGGGTGACTGCAGCCCATGGGTGCTTGCAGGCTCCGGATGGGGCAGTTCCTCCTACAGTCGGGGGCAAGCCCCTTCACTACAGGGAACCTCTCAGCCCAACATTGTCTTTACCGCTGACTCCAGAGGCCCCAGGCTCTGATCAATAACAGACTGAACTGTGATGGGGTCTATATCACCCAGTTAATTGTGAACCAAAATGTTCCTAAAACCGCTTATTTCTGCCCACGGGATATGTTCGAACTCCGCTTTTTTGTCCAGAGGCAATCTTTGGGTCGCCTCCGAGAGTGTTTGCAGGTTTCTGACAGCAGCGTCGTAAAGTATATCGTCCGTCGTTAAATCACCGCGCTCTTCGATACGTCGGATTTTCGAAATACACTCCAATATGTGTTGTGCGTATGGCTCCCAGCGTTTTGTCATAGCTCCACAGATTCCTGAATCACACTGTCCCTGATGTACTGGTTTAGCTCGTGCTCAGGTATGAGGTCCACCCTTCGACCAAACAATTTCTCAAAGGACTGTGTCAATTTCATTCGCTGATTAAAAAGATCGTACCCGCGCGGCAGATCCACCAGGATGTCAATGTCGCTGTCTTCCCGCTCTTCGCGACGTGCCACTGATCCGAAAACGCGAACATGCTGGGCACCATACTGTTGTGCCAGCTTATTAATCGCCTCTTTTTTCAGGGTAATATCGTCCAGCAGCATTGCGGTTGGCCCCAGAAGTCTTTGTTTCGATGATTGAGACAAATATAACACAGAGGTGAGCTATTGCCTCCATCGGAGGCCATCTCCACCTGTGGTGAGCGGCCTCGGCCGCGACTGTAGGATACCTGAGCCTGGTGGGTGCCAGCAGGCTCCCATGGGGCTATTTCTCCTACAGTCGGGGGCAAGCCCCTTCACTACAGGGAGCTTCCTCACCGCAGTGGTCAGCCGCGCAGGGTCTGGGCGGCGGTGACCATGTTGCGCAGGGCGGGGGCCACTTCTGTCCACTGGCGGGTTTTCAGGCCGCAGTCGGGGTTGACCCAGAGGCGTTCCGCCGGCACCCGCTCGGCGGCCAGCTTCATCAGCTCGACCATGCGCTCCACATTGGGCTCGTTGGGGCTGTGGATGTCATACACGCCGGGCCCGATCTCGTTGGGGTAGGAGAAATCGGTAAAGGCATCCAGCAGCTCCATGTCGGAGCGCGAGGTCTCGATGGTGATCACGTCCGCATCCAGGTCGGCAATGGCATCCATGATGTCATTGAACTCGGAATAGCACATGTGGGTGTGAATCTGCGTCTCGTCGCGCACCCCGGCAGTCGCCAGACGGAAGGCATCGGCGGCCCAACGCAGGTATTCGGCCCAATCCGCCTGACGCAGCGGCAGCCCTTCGCGGAAGGCGGGCTCATCCACCTGAATCACCCCAATACCGGCGGCCTCCAGGTCATTCACCTCTTCGCGCAGCGCCAGAGCGATCTGAAAGGCGGTGTCCTTGCGTGGTTGGTCGTCACGCACGAAGGCCCACTGCAACATGGTGACGGGGCCGGTCAGCATGCCCTTGAGCGGCTTGTCCGTCAGTTCCTGTGCGTAGCGGGTCCACTCAACCGTCATGGCGCCAGGGCGTGACACGTCACCGAAGATCACCGGCGGTTTGACACAACGGCTGCCGTAGGACTGCACCCAGCCAAAGCGGGTGAAGGCGTAGCCATCAAGCTGTTCACCGAAGTATTCAACCATGTCGTTGCGCTCGGCCTCGCCGTGGACCAGCACGTCCAGCCCGTAGCTTTCCTGTTCGCGCACCGCTACCTGGATCTGCCCGCGGATGATGCTGTTGTACTCATCCTTGTTGATCTCCTGCTGGCGCAGGCGCTTGCGTGCCTGGCGGATCTCCGGCGTCTGCGGGAAGGAACCAATGGTGGTGGTCGGATACAGCGGCAGATTCAACGCCTTGCGCTGGATCTTCGCCCGCTCGGCGTAGGGCGTCTTGCGCGTCAGATCGTCATCGGTGACCTGGCCCAGACGGTCCTGAACGGCAGGGTTGGTGACCTTGGCAGATTGACGGCGGCTGGTCAGGGCCGCCTGGTTCGCCGCCAGCTCATCTGCCACGCTGTCACGACCCTTGTTCAGGGCTCGACCCAGCAGGGACAGCTCGGCCAGTTTTTCTTCGGCAAAGGCCAGCCAGGATTTCAGTTCATCGTCCAGTTGGTCTTCCGGCTCCAGGCTCACCGGTACGTGGAGCAGAGAGCAGGACGGGGCCAGCCAGAGGTTGTCACCCAGACGAGCCTGAACCGGTTCCAGCCAGGACAGTAGGCGTTCGAGATCACTGCGCCAGATATTGCGCCCGTCAATAACGCCGAGCGACAATACACGATCCGTAGGCCAGTCGTTCACCAGATCGGCGACTTCATCACGACCACGCACGGCATCCACATGCAGTCCGGATACAGGCAGGCCGGTAACCAGGGCGCGATTGTCTTCGAGCGGCCCGAAATAGGTCGCCAGCAGCAGATTGACCTGAGCCTTGGCCAGACGCTCATAGGCTGAGGTCAGCGCTGTCTGCCAGTCGGCCGGCAGGTCTTGTGCCAGAATCGGCTCGTCGATCTGCACCCAGGTGACGCCTTCAGCCGCCAACTGGCCCAGCAGGTCTTCGTACAGGGGCAGCAACTGATCCAGCAGATCCAGTTTGCTGACGCCGTCGTCTTTCTCCTTGCCCAGCCAGAGGTAGGTCAAAGGCCCGACAATGACCGGCTTGTGGGGAACGTCCAGTGCGGCGGCTTCGCGCACTTCGCCGAGCAGTTTTGCCGGGTTCAGGCTGGATGCCGTGTTGGCTTCGAACTCGGGCACAATGTAGTGGTAGTTGGTGTCGAACCACTTGGTCATTTCACCGGCAGCCACCGGCTCACCGGCTCTGGAGCGCCCGCGGGCGACGCGGAAGAACTGGTCCAGTTCCGCAATGGGCTCGCCGCTCTCGGTGGTCTTGCCTTTTTGGAAGCGGCGGGGCAGGTGACCGAGCAGAAAGCTGGTGTCGAGAACGTGGTCGTACAGGGTGAAGTCGCCCACGGGCACCCAGTCCAGACCGGCGTCTTTCTGTGTTGTCCAGTGGGTTTTTCGCAGATCCTGCGCCGTCTTGTGCAGCGCATCGGCGTCGATCTCGCCGCGCCAGTAGGCTTCCTGTGCAAATTTCAGTTCACGCCGGGCGCCGACGCGGGGAAAGCCGAGGTTGTGTATCCGTGCCATGGAAAAGTCTCCATCAAAGGTGTCTGTGCAAGTGGCGGCTACTTTACTTTCTTGAACGCATGAGGAAAAATGATCATTACTATTCAAACCATGAGACGAAATAATGATTCAGCGCGTTCATCTCGAAATATTGCAGGCACTGCACACCCACGGCACGCTGAGTGAGGCCTCACAGGCCCTGTTTCTGACCCAGTCGGCCCTGTCGCACTCCATCCGCAAACTGGAAGACCAGCTCAACTGTCGGCTCTGGGAAAAGCAGGGCAGGGGCCTGCGCCTGACCCAGGCCGGAGAATACCTTCTGCAGGTGAGTGATCAGTTGTTGCCCCAGTTCGAACAGGCCGAGGCCGTCCTGCAGGCCTATGGTGAGGGACGACGCGGCAAACTGCGTATCGGCATGGAATGCCACCCCTGCTATGAGTGGTTGCTCACGGTGGTGGACCCCTACCTGAGGCGCTGGCCGGATGTGGACCTGGATGTGATTCAGCGCTTCCGGTTCAACGGCATCGAGGCGCTGCAACAGCACCACATCGACGTACTGATCACCAGTGACCCGGTGCTGGACGACGCCCTGTGTCATCAGGCCGTGTTCAATTACGAACTCAAGCTGGTGGTGGCAGGGGATCACACACTGGCGGGCCAGCCGCAGGTAACCCCCGCCGAACTGAGCCGGGAGCACCTGATTACCTTCCCCGTCGCCCATGAGCGCCTGGACGTCTATACCCAGTTTCTGATCCCTGCCGGTCGCGCCCCGCGTCACCAGCAGGAAGTGGAAGCCATGGAGATCATGATCCAGTTGGTGGCCGCCAACCGGGGTGTCTGCACCCTGCCGGACTGGCTGGCCGAGCGGTATCGCGAGCACTACAACCTGAGCGTGCTCAGCCTGGGTGAGTCCGGGGTCGCCAAGACGTTGTATCTGGTTTACCGGGAGGATGATCAGAGCATCGATTATCTGGCTGATTTTGTGGCCGACCCCAGGGCAGGGTAAAGAACGGCTGAGTTGGCAGATATCTTGCAAAACGATTAGCCACAATCACTGAAACCGTCAAAATGTGGGTAACGTCATCATGAGATTGATCGCCTTTTTTTGCCTGACTCTACTGACGCTGCCGGCCATGGCCGAAGCCATCAACGACATGCTCGGCCCGGACAGTGCTCAGGCCCTGGACGCCGGCAGTGTGCGGGTAACCGCCCCGCGTGATCCGAACCAGCGGGTGTCCTACCTGTCAGTGCTGGAAAACATCGAAGTTCAGCCAGGAGACGCCCGTGCCCGGGTCATCGTCAACGCCCGTACCGGTACTATTGTGGTGGGCAAGCACGTGACCATCAACGAGGTGGCGGTTACCCACGGCAACCTCACCGTCACCATCGACAATACGCTGCAAGTAGCGCAACCGCCGCCCTTCGGTGAAGGTGAGGCGGTTGTGGTGCCGGACGCCGACATCGATGTGGAAGAAGACGACAACCGCATGTTCCTGGTAGGCGACACCGTCACCTTGGAAGACCTGGTGAATGCCGTCAACGGCATCGGCGCCGCCCCAGGTGACCTCATGGCCATCTTGGAAGCCATGCAACAGGCCGGCGCCCTGAATGCAGAGCTGATTGTTATTTAAAGCCAGCTGGCACTTAATTTGCAGTTATAACCATGCGCCCCCGTGACCTGGAGCCGCCCAGCTCAGTGCGGTCAATGGTGTCAATGCTCGCGCCTTCACCGAGCTGGAACTTACCAATTTCAGAAGCGCCGAGCCCGCCATTGACGACCAGGGCCCGGTGGAAATCTCCCTCAATGGGATTGATTTGACGATCTCCGGCGAAGACCTGGGAGAGAGCCAGCAACTCTTTATGGACGGATACATCGATGAAGTGCCGGAGCCCATGACACCGGACTTTATCGCCAACCGAATCAACAAAAGCTGGGACCTGAGCGAAATGGGCATCACCGCCCGCAGTGATGGCACCTCGGTGAGAATCATCGCCGAAAACGGCGACGACCTGCGCGTAGAATACAGCGGTGATGGCCGCACCGGTGACCCGGGCTCCCAACCGGCGTCCATTGAAGTCGGCAACGGCCAGGAAGTATTCATGAACGCCACCGGCGCCGACACCCGTGGGCAGTTGACCGAATCCCAGTCCTTCGACTTCTCGGACCGGGGCCCTTACACCTACGAGTTAACCACCCCCTACGGTGAGCAGGCCAGCATCGAACTGGACGAGAACTACGAGACCGCCGAAGACATGATGCTGGGTATCGAACAGAAGATCGAACAGGAATTGATCAGCCAGGAACGCATCAAGCGCAATGACGCCTGGCTGAACGGCGAAGACGCGCCGGGCCGAGTGGAAGCCTCCATAGACGAGCAGGGCGACATCAGCTTCAAAGTGCTGATGAAGATGGAGGGGCAGCCCACCAGCGATAGCCAGAAAATCACCATGGGTGGCACCGTGGACGTAGTCATGGACGAAGGCATCAAGATGCGCACCCAGCCGGACCGGGGTAACCTGTTCGCCGGCGAACCGGAGGCCCTGTCCACCTATCTGGGCTACCAGTTCCAGGTGGACGGCGCACCCCAGCCCGGGGACCGCTTCGAGATCGACTTCAACAAGGACCCCAGTGGCGACAACCGCAACTCGGAAAAGATGATCGACTTTCAGACCGCCAAAACCCTGAACCAGCAGGACGGCGGCATGAGCTTCGCCGAAGCCTACTCCCAACTGGCCGAACAGGTCGGTGTGCGCACCCGGCAGGCACAATTGAATACAGATGCCGCTCAAGCTTCGAAAGAACAGACCGAAAACAGAATACAGCAGGTATCAGGTGTTAACCTGGACGAAGAGGCCGCCCGCATGTTGCGCTGACCCTGATTCAGGACCAAGTCCATTTCCCGCACTACAGAGCCAAATGAAGCAATGCACAAAAATGCACATAGCCGTTATACTGTGTGTCGTAGGCGCCCAGAATACACTTGGGCACCCATTGGCTGAGGTAGAGGCATTCTTTATGAGACTCTCGGCGCGAGAAATTCAAATCATCAAACAGTCTGTGGATGCAGTCTTTGGGGCCGAGGCCGAAGTAAAACTCTTCGGCTCGCGCATGGACGACAATGCCAAAGGTGGTGATATTGATATTTTGGTGTCAGTAAGCCGCCATGTCGAACACCCGGCCTGGGACACCGCCAGACTTCAAGCAAAAATTTCGAAGCAACTCGGGGAACGTAAAATTGACGTGCTGCTGGATGCCCCAGATTTGCCTAAAGCCGTCATTCACCAAGTTGCAAAAGAGACAGGGATTACTTTGTGAAAGCTCCACACGAATTGCAAGAAAGGCTGCGGTTTCTTAACCGAGTAGTAGAAAAGGAAATACGCCATCTGGACTATGCCGCAGAGCAGGTTTTCGACACACCGCTGACGTATGAGGCGGTCAAATCACTTGATGGAAAGCCGGATTTTGCCCTTGGGGTTGAGGCTTTCACCAGTCGGTACTGCCGTTTGCAGGACACACTGGGGGACAAACTGTTACCCGCATTGCTCAAAGCACTGGGTGAACCCGATCGTGCGTTCCTTATCAATCTGGACAAGGCCGAAAAGTTTGGCTGGCTCGAGTCAGCAGAACAGTGGGCGACTTTGCGTTATCTTCGTAACCAGATGATTCATGAATACATTGAAAACGCCCAAACGTTGCTTGAGGCCCTGAACACGGCCTATGACAACCTCAGCACATTGAAGCAATTTGCTGACAAGTTAACAAAACAGAGTACAAGCCTTTTGTCATAACGAGAACTTGATCCTTACAAGGCACTTACATTGTAGCCCCTAAATTTGACATTTGTGACACTTGTCACAGAAAACCACTTCCAGTACTATCCGTTCAGCAAATGAACACCCCCCCGATTGGCATGCCACTTCACCCGGCCGGGCGGAAGCGTGTCTGAACGCAAAGTCTGTAGTGAGGGGGCTCGCCCCCGACCTTAGAACACGGAGCCCCATCCGGTGCCAGCAGGCACCAAACCCCACAACCACCCAAACAACAAACCAGACAGACAACACTATGACCGAACCCCAGTACCGTCAGCCCCACCCCTATGACGACGAAATCTCCCTTGTAGACCTGGCTCTTATATTGATCAAACGCCGCTGGTGGGTGATTGGCACCGGCGCCTTGGTCTTCGCAGCGGCCCTCGCTTTCGCCCTAACCAACCGAGGCGAACCCAGCTTCCAGATGGTGACCATCTATGAAGCCGTGCAATACACGGATCAAACCGGCAGAGAGCGGCCCACACAAAGCATCAATGGCCTGATTCAGCGCCTGCAAACGGTCCACTGGCCGGAACTGCGCCGCACCTATGTGGCAGAGCGCAGTGAACTGAATGAAATGCCGTTCGGACTGGAGGTCAGCAACCCCTCCAACACCAGCATGATCTCACTGGTGACTCCCGCAGTAGCCAGCAACCAGGATGAAGTGGAACGAATTCATCGCAGCCTGCTCGAACCCATTATCGATACTCAAACGCGGGAATTTGAAAACCGCCAGCGCATACTGCAGAGCCAACTGGATGGCATTCAAACACGGCTGGAGCAGCCAGAAACCGCAGATTTCGGCCTGCCACCAGAATTGTTCGCACAATACAGTGATCAAGTGATGGAATTTGAAACAAGACTCGAGTCTTTGCGTGAAGGTCGCGTTATTCAATATGCGGCTCGGGGTGACAGAGCATCAAGTGGCCAGAGCGGTGCGCTCATTCTGGCGCTCGGCATCGTCCTTGGCGGCATTCTAGGCCTCATGGCTGGCTTCTTTGCAGAATTCGGTGCCCGCGTCCGCCAGGCCATGAAAGAGCAATAAACGTTTGCTGACCGACGAAACCCGCTACAAACTGCTGAAACACCTGGAGCAGAACCCAGACACCAGCCAGCGAACCCTGGCCAAGGAACTGGGCATCAGCCTAGGGAAAGCAAACTATTGCCTCAACGCCCTCATCGACAAAGGCATGATCAAGGCGGGTAACTTCAAAAAAAGCGAATACAAGAGCAAATACCTCTACCAATTGACGCCACAAGGCATAGAGCAAAAAGCCCAGGTCACCGCCCGCTTCCTGAAACGCAAACTGGCCGAATACGACGAACTGCAGGAAGAAATCGAACAACTCAAACGTGAAGTAAAACGATAGCAAGGTACTGTAGTGAGGGTCTCCTGCTCATGGGAGCCAGTCGCCTCAATAAATGACTAAAATACTTAACAATATGGGTAAATAAATCTATAATGTATAATATTTTAGTCATTTTGGAGCGAAAGTGGACTACGAAAATCTCGGCCAAACCGTAGCCGACTTGCGCAAGCAACACAAAGTGTCTCAGCAGGCCATGGCAGAGCACCTGGGTATCTCCCGCGCCACGCTCAACGCGCTGGAGAATGGACGATCCGGAGACATCGGGGTGCGCAAGGTCATGAAAATACTCGACTATCTGGGGTGCCAACTGGTTGTGCGAGACAAGTCCCCCTTCCCGACGCTGGAGGAACTAAGGGGTGACTGAAGCGCTCAATGTGTATGTACACGAACAACTCGTCGGGCATCTGACGAAAGAGCAGGGGGAGTACATATTTCAATATGTCTCTCAGGCAGAGACAGAGGCCTTCGTCTCGCTCACCATGCCAGCGCGCAGCAAAGGCTATGTATTGCCCAGCCTGCACCCAATATTCGAGATGCACTTGCCAGAAGGCTACTTGCTGGCACTGATAAAAAAACAATTTGCCAAACTGACCGGTACGGACGATTTCGGATTACTCCGCCTTCTGGCCCCCAGCATTCGTGGGCGTGTTCATTACGACTCAACACCAGACTCTGCAGCCAGGCCACTAAACCTGGACGACCTGCTTCAGCCTGGTGAGGGACTGTTTGACGAACTGGTGGAACGGTTTGCCCTGCGATCAGCGCTCAGTGGCGTACAGCCCAAAGTGCTGGCGCAACTGGAAAACAAGGTCACCCTGAAACTGGATGACTACATTGTCAAAGCCTGGGGGCCGGAATACCCCGAGCTGGCCCTGAATGAATACTGCTGCATGTTGGCGGCTCGCGAAGCGGGGATACCGGTTCCGGAATGCCACTTGTCTGACGACGATGCGCTGTTCATCATGAAACGGTTTGACCTGACCGATGACGGCCCCGCCCTGGGCTTTGAAGACATGTGCGTACTGCAGGCCAGGCAGCGAGAGGAAAAATACACCGGAAGCTGTGAACAACTGGCGAAAACCATCAAACAGTTTTGCAGTCCGGCACACAAGCAGGCCTCTCTGGCGCAGTTTTTCAAGATGACAGTGCTCAACCAGCGCTTGCAGAATGGCGATGCACACCTGAAGAATTTCGGCCTGATCTACGAAGATACCCGGTCTGTGCGCATCGCTCCGGGCTACGACATTGTCAGTACCACCGCGTACATCAAAAGAGACATAGCGGCCCTGACACTGATGGGCAGCAAGAAGTGGTGGGGTAAAACACATCTGATCAAGTTTGGCATGCAAGCCTGTGACCTCACACACAAACAGGCCAGCGCGCTGTACGAAGAGTGTGAGCACGGACTGATGCAGGCGCACAGTTACATACAAAAACGCCTTGCCCAGAACCCTAACAGTCACCAGCAACAGGTCCTGGACCACTTGGCTCGACTGTGCTCGGTAGAATAAAAGAGCCCAACAGTTCAACTAAACCAACAGAATACTGAATTATTATGACCAAAATCGCAGTCGCCGGAACCGGCTACGTCGGCCTCTCCAACGCCATGCTGCTGGCCCAGCACAACGAAGTTGTAGCGCTGGACATCATGGAAGACAAGATCACCGCTCTGAACAACAAACAGAGCCCCATTGTCGACGCCGAAATTGAAGACTTCCTGCAAAACCGCACGCTCAATTTCCGCGCCACACTGGACAAGGCAGACGCCTACACCAACGCTGATTTTGTCATCATCGCCACACCCACGGACTACGACCCGGACACCAACTACTTCAACACCAGCACAGTAGAGAGCGTTATCCATGACGTTAACGCCATCAACCCCCATGCCGTGATGGTCATCAAATCCACCGTGCCGGTCGGCTATACCGCAGACATCGCCAAACGCTTCAATAATCCGAACATCCTGTTCAGCCCGGAATTCCTGCGCGAAGGCAAAGCCCTGTACGACAACCTTCACCCCTCGCGCATCATCGTCGGCGAGCGCTCGGAGCGTGCTGAAACCTTCGCCAACCTGCTGAAAGGCGGCGCCATCAAACAGGACGTACCCACCCTGTTTACCGACAGCACCGAAGCCGAAGCCATCAAGCTTTTCTCCAACACCTATCTCGCCATGCGCGTGGCCTACTTCAACGAACTGGACACCTACGCCGAACACCACGGCCTCAGCACCAAACAGATCATCCAGGGCGTCGGCCTCGACCCACGCATCGGCGACCACTACAACAACCCGTCCTTCGGCTACGGCGGCTACTGCCTGCCGAAGGACACCAAGCAACTGCTGGCCAACTACGACGAAGTCCCCAACAACCTCATCAAGGCCATTGTGGACGCCAATACCACACGCAAAGACTTCATCGCCGAAGCCGTTATCCGCCGCAACCCGGCCAAGGTCGGTATCTACCGCCTGATCATGAAAACCGGCTCCGACAACTTCCGCGCCTCCGCCATGCAAGGCGTCATGAAACGCATCAAGGCCAAAGGCATCGAAGTGGTGGTGTACGAACCCGTACTGGAAGAAGACACCTTCTACAACTCCACCGTCTACCGAGACCTCGACCAGTTCAAACAGGACAGCGACGTCATCCTCGCCAACCGCCTGAACGACGAACTCCTCGACGTAAAAGACAAAGTCTACACCCGCGACCTCTTCGGCAAAGACTAACCGTTAGGGGAGTAGACAGTAGGCGGTTAACAGAAGACAGTAACCATAAACAAGCAATGGAATGGTTACTGTGTATTTTGAAAGGCTGGCCGTATGGCAGCAGTCCGCTGCACTCTCGGCAGATTTATATACCTATTTTCAGCAATGCAGGGATTTCGGCTTCCGAGACCAAATCACCCGATCTGGCCTGTCGATACCCTCGAATATTTCAGAAGGGATAACACGAGCCACGCGCAAGGATAAGCTCAGACTGATCAACATCGCTTACGGCTCCTGCGCGGAACTCAGAACACAGATCTACATCGGAACCAAAATCAACTACATAGACACCGAAACAAGTCGAAAATGGATCGGTGAAACCCAACAGATTGCTGCCATGTTGTACAAACTGACGCAAAGCATTCAAAACTCGGAGCAGTAGACAGTAGACGGTTAACAGAAGACAGTAGACGGTTAACAGAAGACAGTAGACGGTTAACAGAAGACAGTAGACGGTTAACAGAAGACAGTCAACCGTCTACAGTCCACCGTCAACCGTCAACCGTCCACCGTCAACAGTCCACCGTCAACTACCAAACCCCTATGTACCCAAAAACAACCCAAATAGCCCAAGCCGCCGGCCAGGCCATCATGGCCGTCTACGCCCGTGATTTCGAAACAGAAACCAAGGCCGACAACAGCCCGCTCACCGAAGCCGACATGGCCGCACACCGCCTCATTGTGCAGCAACTGGGCGAGCTCACACCGGACATCCCCGTGCTCTCCGAAGAAAGCACCGGCATCACCTGGGCCCAACGGCAACAATGGCAACGCTACTGGCTGGTCGACCCCCTGGATGGCACCAAGGAATTCATCAAGAAAAACGGCGAATTCACCGTCAACATCGCCCTGATTGAAAACGGTGAACCCGTCTGGGGCGTGGTCCATGCCCCGGCCATCGGTACCACCTACGCCGGCGGCACAGCCGTCGGCAAAACCGAAAAAACGGACCAGCACGGCACACACACCGTAAACGCCACCCAACCCCCAGAAGGCCGGGCAGGGTGGCGCATCATGGGCAGCCGCTCGCACCAAAGTGACGAATTCAAAGCCTTCGTACAAGAGTACGAACAGCCAGAAATCAAGAGCATGGGCAGCTCCCTGAAAATCTGCCTCGTGGCCGAAGGTGACGCCGACCTGTACCCACGCCTGGGCCCTACCAGCGAATGGGACACCGCCGCCGCACACGCCTTACTGCTCGGCGCCGGCGGCCAACTGGTCGACGCCGAAACCGACCAACCACTGCGCTACAACCAGAAAGAATCCCTGCTCAACCCTTGGTTCATAGCCCAAGGCCGCTGAAGGCCTTTTGTAGTGAGGGGGCTCGCCCCCGACCATAAGGCTCACGCCAGTATCGTCAGGAACATCACCGGCGTCAGCGATCTTCGAAAATGCTATAATTTGATGTACACGCGAGTAACCAACCAAGACTTAATATGAACACACTTGAGAAAGAAATCATAAAGCAGTTGCGAGCATTGCCGGAACCTCTCCAGCGTGAAGTCCTGGATTTTGCTGGCTACCTCAGTCAGAAAGGTGAATGGGACGCCAAAGACCTGATGGCCGCACAATCGGTCAGCATGGAAGCCGTCTGGAACAATCCTGATGACGAGGTATGGAATGACCTATAGCATCGGTGACGTTGTCCTAATGCCATTTCCGTTCACC